>Ga0209274_10000011_pt1 | contig 227575 bp, 194 predicted proteins | sample HubBroMetageREF1_FD_188343 | JGI IMG/M metagenome (GOLD analysis project Ga0209274, IMG submission 188343) | Reference soil microbial communities from the Hubbard Brook experimental Forest, New Hampshire, USA - Hubbard Brook CCASE Soil... | ecosystem: Environmental > Terrestrial > Soil >...
GGCCGCCGGGCTCGGGCTATCTCGATTTTCCCTTCAGTCCGGAACGAGAGCACGAGTTCGACATGGTCTGGGACTGCGATCCGCCCTTCGGCTCGATCGGAACCTTCGACCCCAAGCCCAACCCGCGCGGATATTTCGCCCGGCCCGGTCCGAACCGCCGCCCGCTCTAGCGGGGTGCCCACAACGATACGAATTGTCGCACGGCCGCATTCGAGCCGTCACGGATCTTCAGCGGGGCGTCCCCGCCCGCCCCACCGGGATCTGATCGTTCGGAAGCTGCCGGACATCTGCCGTTCCGGACACCCCGGCGAGCGGGTCGCGGGCGATTCTCCTCTCGCGACGACGGTGGCGGAAGAGCCGCCTTGCGCCGGTCCGCCCGATATGCCACCCACTCGGGATAAACGGATCATGGGGGGAAGATCATGCCCGTCACCGATCGTCGGTCGCTGCTGCTCGCCTCTGCTGCTCTGCCCTTGGCCCTGGCCGGATCCGGTCCGGCGAGCCGGGCCGAGACGGCGGCGCCGGTTCCTGGCGCGGCGGCCGGGAAGGACGTGACCCGGATTCTGGCTCGCTATCTCGTCGGGGCGCAGTATGACGGTCTGCCGCCGGAGGTGCGACGCGAAGCTCGGCGCACGCTGTTGAACTGGGTCGGCGTCGCGATCGGCGGCTCGCAGCATCGGACGGTCGATCTCGCCGTTTCGGCCCTGCTGCCGTTTTCCGGTCCGACCCAGGCCGGGCTGTTCGGGCGGCGGGAACGGTTCGACATCATGAACGCCGCGTTCCTCAACGCCGTCGCCAGCCATATTTTCGATTTCGACGACACCCATCTGAAGACGATCATCCATCCGGCCGGACCAGTCGCCTCCGCCATTCTGGCGCTGGCCGAGATGCGGCCGGTCGGCGGCAAGGAATTCCTCAATGCCCTGGTGCTCGGGATCGAGACCGAATGTCGGATCGGCAATGCCGTCTACCCCGATCATTACGATGCCGGCTGGCACATCACCGGCACCGCCGGCGTCTTCGGTGCCGCGGCTGCCGCGGGCAAGCTCATGGGCCTGTCCGAGCAGCAGATGGTGTGGGCGCTGGGCCTCGCCGCGTCGCAGCCGGTGGGTTTGCGCGAATCCTTCGGCTCGATGAACAAGAGCTTCAACCCGGGTCGGGCCGCCGCCAACGGCTTGTTCGCGGCGATCCTGGCCGAGCGGAACTTCACCAGCTCCGACGCGATGATCGAGGCCAGGCGCGGCTGGGCCAACACGATCAGCACCAAGCAGGATTGGGGCGAGATCACCCAGGGGCTGGGCACGCGCTTCGAGGCGGCGCTCAACACTTACAAGCCCTTCGCCTGCGGTATCGTCATGCATCCGGCGATCGACGCCGCCCTGCAGCTGCGCCGCGAGAACCGCTTCACCCCGGACCAGATCGTGCGGATCGACCTGCGGGTCCATCCGCTGGTGCTCGAACTCACGGGAAAGCCGGCGCCCGAGGCCGGGCTCGAAGGCAAATTCAGCATCTATCACGCCGTCGCGGCTGCGCTGGTCGAAGGCGGCGGCGGCGAGAAGCAGTTCAGCGATCGGGCAGTGCGCGATCCCGCGATCCTGGCGCTGCGCGGCAAGGTCGTGCCCAAGATCGATCCCGCGATCAAGCCCGAACAAGTCGATATGACCATCATCCTCGCCGACGGCAGGGAGTTGCACAAATTCATCGAGCACGCCGTCGGCAGCCTGGAAGCGCCGATGAGCGATCAGGCTCTGGAACAGAAATTCGCCGATCTGGCCGACGGCGTCATTCCCGAAAAGCAGGCGCGCCGGGTCATGGATCTGTGCTGGGGCCTGGAGACTCTGGCCGATGCCGCAGAGATCGCCAAGGGAGCGGTGACCGCCTGACTGCTCCCGCGGTCCCGAATCCCGGTCTAGATCCGCTGCAACGCGGCCGCACGCTTGGCACGGGCGGTGATGCCCGGCCAATCCCGCGCCTCGATCGCCGCGTGGGGGGCGATCCAGGTGCCGCCGACCACCGGCACATTGGGCAGAGCCAGATACTCGGCGGCATTGTCCTCGGTCACGCCGCCGGTCGGGCAGAAGGCGATGCCTTGAAAGACCGGGGCATAGGCGCGGAGCAGTGCCGGGCCGCCGGCTTCGCGCGCCGGGAAGAATTTCAGGAAGGTGAAATTCAGCTCGCGCGCGGCCAGGATCTCGGACGGGGTGACGGCCCCGGGAAGATAAGGCAGGCCCGAGGCGATCCCGGCCGCGGCCAGATCGGGCGTGAGGCCCGGGCTGACCAGGAAGCGCGCCCCGGCATTGCGCGCAGCCGTGATGTCGGCGGTGCGCAGCACGGTGCCGGCGCCGACCATCGCCGCCGGCAGCGCCCTGGCGATCGCCGAGATGGCGGCCAGCGAATGGGGTGTGCGCAGCGTGACCTCGATGGTGCCGAGACCGCCCTCGAGCAACGCCTCGGCGAGCGGCACGGCATCCTCGATGCGGTGGAGAGTCACGACCGGAATGACCGAGGTCTGGTCGAAGCCTTGCGGCATGGGTCTGCCCTCCCTGGCGAACGCGCTCCGAGGCAATTGCGGCGACCGTACCTCGAGCGACCGGCTCGTTCCAAGCATGGCAACGGGCGACCGCTCGCCGCGGTTCCGGCAAACCCGCACGAGACTTGGCATTCTCGCAAAAACGGGCGTGTCTCCGGCGCCGGCCGACGGGCGGTCGAGGGCCCGGCCCGAGCGCTTCGGCACCTCCGACTCGAATCTCCGTCGCTCAGGCGACCCGGTTCGGCAGCGGCCGCCCGTCGAAATGGGCAGCCAGATTGTCGATCATCACTTGGCCCATGGCGGTCCGGGTCTCGAGCGTCGCACTGCCGAGATGCGGCTGGAGCACGACATTGTCCATCGTCAACAAAGCTTCGGGGACGTGGGGCTCGTGGCTGAAGACGTCGAGGGCCGCCGCCCCCAGCGTGCCGCTCTGCAAGGCTTCGACCAGAGCCGGCTCGTCGACCACGGCGCCGCGCGCGAGATTGACCAGTGTTCCTTCCGGCCCGAGAGCCGCCAGCACCTCGGCCGAGATCAGGCCGCGGGTCGCGGGCGTGAGCGGGCAAATGACCATCAGAAAATCGGCGAGCCGGGCAATTTCCAGCAGGTCGGCGACGAAGGGCCAGGCGACATCGGGCTTCGGCCGCGGCCCGTGCCAGAGCACCTGCATGCGAAAGGCCTCGGCCCGCCGGCCGATCGCCATGCCGATCCGGCCCAGCCCGACGATGCCGAGGCTGCGGCCGGCCACGGTCCGGGCCAGCGGGAAATTGCCGTCGAGCCATTTGCCGGCGCGCACGAACCGGTCGGCACGGCTGATCTGGCGGGCCGAATCGAGGATCAGCGCCATCGCCAGATCCGCCACCTCGTCGGTCAGGACATCCGGCGTGTTGGTGACCGGAATCCCCCGCGCCTTGGCCGCGGGAACGTCGACCCAATCATAGCCGACGCCGAAATTGGCGATGATTTCGAGGTTCGGCAAGGCTGCGATCAGGGCGGCATCGGCACCGGCGGCACCGGCGATGCCGCGGATGGTGCGACCCGCGGCGGCCAGAAACTCCGTCCGCGCCGGGCCGTTCGGCAGGAGATGGACGGTGAAGAGCCGCTCCAGCGCCGCTCGGGTCGCGGGCAGCACACGACCGGTTACCAGTATCTCCGGTGTCATCGTCCGAGCTCCGAAGTCAGAAGACCCGGCAGCGAGCGCCGGACCCAGCCTGATATCACGGCCGGTGCTGCCGGCGCCACGACCGCGTCGCTCTCGAGGCTGCGGGCCGGTTCAGTTCCGCCGCAACCAGATCTCGGTGACCGCGTGCCCGGCATCCTTGCGGATCACCAGACGCGCCCGCTCCCGGGTCGGCTGAATATTGTCCCGGAGATTGGGAAAGTTGATCCGCTGCCAGATGTCCCGCGCCGTCGCCTCGGCTTCGGCCGGGGTCAAATCCCGGTAATGGTGGAAATAGGAGGACGGGCTTCGAAAGGCCGTTCGCTGCAGGAAGAGGAACCGCTCGACATACCAGGTCTCGATCGCGGCCGTTTCGGCATCGAGATAGATCGAGAAATCGAAGAAATCGGAGGCGACCGAGGCGGCACCGGCGACCGTCTGAAGGACGTTGAGCCCCTCGAAGATGACGATATCCGGGCGGTCGATCCGCTGAAACGCGCCCGGCACGATGTCGTAGGTCTCGTGCGAATAGACCGGGACCTGCAGCGCCGGCTCGCCCGCCTTGGCCGCGGCGAGGAAACTCAGCATCCGGCGCAGATCGTAGCTCTCCGGGAAGCCCTTGCGCTGCATCAAGCCGCGGCGTTCCAGGACCCGGGTCGGCTGCAGGAACCCGTCGGTCGCGACCAGTTCGACCCGCGGGTGCTCCGGCCAGCGGCCGAGGACGGCCTGGAGCACCCGGGCAAACGTGCTCTTGCCGACGGCGACGCTGCCGGCGATGCCGATGATGCAAGGCGGCGGCGCCGAAGGGCGGCCCAGAAATTCCGTCTCGACGACGGTGTTGAGCCTGCGCGCCGCGAGGACGTAGAGATTGAGCAGGCGCGACAGCGGCAGATAGATCTCGGCGACATCGGCAGCGGAGACGGGCTCGTTGACGCCGCGCAGCGTTTCGAGCTCGGCATTCGACACCGTCATCGGCGTGTTGGCGCGCAAGGCCGCCCATTCCCCCCGGCTGAAGACGAGATAGGGTGCTGCGGGCTCCGCTGTGTCCGGCATCCTGCCGACTCCGGGTTTCTGGGGTTCCCCACTCTGGGATTTCGCCGCGGCTCGTGCAAATCTTTCCAGACGCCCGCCCGCGCCTGGGCCCTACCCCCGACGAAGGTAGCCCTTGCGCGCCGGCGCCGAGCGCGGTGGAATGCGCCCGACAAGGGACGAAATCGGGAGGATGACCATGGATGTGCGCGCCGCCGTGGCTTTGGCAGCCGGCAAGCCGTTGAGTATCGAGACGGTTCAGCTCGATGGTCCGCGCGACGGCGAAGTGCTGGTCGAGATCAAGGCGACCGGCATCTGCCACACCGACAAATTCACCCTCTCGGGCGAAGACCCCGAAGGAATGTTCCCGGCAATTCTGGGGCACGAGGGCGCCGGTATCGTGGTCGAGACCGGCCCGGGCGTCACTTCGCTCAAAGCCGGCGACCATGTCATTCCGCTCTACACGCCGGAATGCCGGGAATGCGAATACTGCCTCAGCCGCAAGACCAATCTCTGCCAGAAAATCCGCGGGACCCAGGGGCGCGGGCTGATGCCGGACGGGACCAGCCGCTTCTCGCTCGGCGGCCGGCCGGTGCTGCATTACATGGGCTGCTCGACCTTCGCCAATTACACCGTGCTGCCCGAGATCGCCCTGGCCCGGATCCGGCCGGACGCACCGTTCGACAAGGTCTGCTATATCGGCTGCGGCGTCACCACCGGGATCGGTGCCGTCCTGTTCACGGCCAAGGTCGAAGCCGGAGCTACCGTCGTCGTGTTCGGTCTGGGCGGCATCGGCCTCAACGTCGTCCAGGGCGCGAGGCTGGTCGGCGCCGGCATGATCGTCGGAGTCGATCTCAACCCGGCGCGCGAAGCGCTCGCGCGAAAATTCGGCATGACCCATTTCGTCAACCCGAAGGAGGTCGAGGGCGACCTCGTCGGCCATCTGGTCGAACTCACCAGGGGCGGCGCCGACTACAGTTTCGAATGCGTCGGCAACACCACGCTGATGCGGCAGGCCTTGGAATGCTGCCACAAGGGTTGGGGTGTTTCGACCATCATCGGCGTGGCCGGTGCCGGTCAGGAGATCTCGACCCGGCCGTTCCAGCTCGTCACCGGCCGAGTCTGGCAAGGCTCGGCCTTCGGCGGCGCCCGCGGCCGGTCCGACGTGCCGCGGATCGTCGACTGGTACATGGACAAGAAGATCAATATCGACGATCTGATCACCCATATTCTGCCGCTCGACCGGATCAACGAGGGCTTCGAGCTGATGGCGCGGGGCGAGTCGATCCGCAGCGTCGTCGTCTACTGACCGCCCGATCCGGGTCAGAGAGAAACGGTCATGCCGTCATGGGCCACTTCCCAGCCGGCTTCCTCGACGATCGCCCGCTCGGGCGAATCGTCGAGCAGGATCGGGTTCGAATTGTTGATGTGAATGAATATCTTGCGCTCGACCCGCAGGGATTCGAAGGCGGCGACGGCGCCCTCCGGCCCGGTATTGCTGATATGGCCCATCCGCCGGCCCGTCTTCGGCCCGGTCCCGCTGCGGATCATTTCATCATCGGTAAAGAGGGTGCCGTCGAAAAAGACCAGTTCGGCCCGGTCGAGCCGGGCCGCCAGCGCCGGGGTCATCGCAGCACAGCCGGGAATGAAGAACAGCCGGCGGCGCCCGTCGCTCACCGCCACGCCGACGGTCTCTTCGCCCTCGACGATCGGCGGCAGCACTCCGGAACTCTCCAGATATAGCGGCACCTTGCCTGGTACGGCGAAGAGTTCGATCGACAATCCGCTCGAGTCTGCCAGCGCGGTTTGCCGGCCGAGCGGAATCTCCTGGCGCCCGACGATGTCGCGCGCCAGTACCTCGAAGATCGGATTGGCATCGAGGGTGGCGAGGACGCGCGCAGTCGCATAGATCGTGAAAGCCTGCCGCTCGCGCAAGGTCAAGAGCCCGGCGATGGCATCGACATCGCCGCCGGTCAGCACCACGCCGGCGATCGGCGAACTGCGCAAACCCTGGCGCGGATGGAGGAACGGCGCGAGCTCGATTTGTCGGCGCAGATCGGGCGAGGCATTCAGCAGGAACCAGGAACTGCCATCGGCGCTGACCGCGAGCGAGGCTTGCGTGCGGGACTTCGCCGCAGGATCGCCGTTCCGCGCGCGCCGGCACGCTTCGGCGTTCGAATTCCATTGCGGAAAGCCGCCGCCGGCCGCGGCGCCCAGAACGGCTGCAATCACGACTCAGCCCGGCCGGCGCGGGCTCGCTTGCGAACCGATCAGAGTTCGGCGCAGGCGTAGCTGTTGATTTCCGCACCGAGGGCGATTTCGACGATCTTCGGGGTCTTCCAGGCCATTTCGGTTACTCCCTATCGAGGCCGCCGCGTTGCGGCTGGGCTGTGACTTTCTAACGAATTGCCCCTGCCCAAGTCAAGAGGGCGCAGCACGGAGACGAGCCCGCGCTATTTCTGAGCGACGGCCGAGGGCGGGACCGCGACCGGCCGCCAGGTTCCGTCGCACGAGGTGACGTAGGGCGTATAGCCGGCCGGCTGGTCGCAATAGAACCAGAAATTGCCCGGCGAGAGCCCGGCCGGAACCGGCGGCGGATGGTCCACGATTTCGGTCGGGGCGATCGAGCGCGGATAAGGATATGAGGGCATCTGATAGAAGTACCAGGAGCCGCCGGCCTGCCACCACCACGCCAGGTGGCCGTCGTGCCAATCCCGGATCCAATGTCCGGCCTGCCACAGGCTGCGTTCTTCCGGACTCAGCGATTGGAGATCGCGACCGTGCAAGTCATGGCCGTCGCCGCCCGAAAACGCCAGTGCCGCGGGAGCGAACCAGCCGAGGGAAGCGGCGAGGCAAGCGCCGCACGCTCCGTAAAACAACTGTCTCGAGCGCATATCGCGATCCTTTCTCATTCGGACCCACGCAAGCTTTGCCGCGAGCGGCATGGGTCATGGGCGAGCCGGTCGACCACTCCATGCCCAGGAGACATGGCAGCATCCTGCCCATCACTTGCGCGCACCGGCCGCGATCGAGTTTCTCTACTAGGCTACCGCACCGGTACAATGGTTCGGTGTTCAAGCGCCCATCGTCAATGTTGGCGCTTAACTTATTGCTAATGGTAATGCGCAGGTCTGCTGTACAGGCTCCCGGGGCGCGCGGCTCCCTTGCGTCCACCGGTGAGCAGGCGGGGAATTGAGCGACGGGGATCCCGGGACTGCTCATGCGAGGTCCCGCCGAGCCCCGGCCAGGGCCATCTCGCCTCACCCCGACACCCGCGCCTTCGCCGACAGCCCCACTGGCTTCACTCCCGCCGGCGGCAGGACGACTCCCGTCACCGCCGTCGCTGCATCTGCCCGCAGTTTCACCTTCAGCCCGAGTTGAGTCAGATTGTAGCGGCAGGGCCCGGCACCCGGCAGCCCGATCCGGACCAGCGCCCGGCCGGCCTCGAGCCCGATCAAGGCGAAGCGACTCGTCAGATCGGCAGGGATCTCGACACACCGTCCGCCAAAATCCGCATCCGATCCGGCCAGGGCCTGCAAGCCTTCCGCCAGAGTTCCGGTTTCGGAAGGGATGGCGGCGCCGACGACGCTGTCATGCTTCAGAGCAGCGAGGAACTCGGCCTCCTCGAAGAGTTGCGGCGCCAGGACCAGCGAACCGGCATCGCCCGGTGCGGCGGCGAAGGGATCGTCGGAATCGAATTTCGGGGCGGCGTCCCGGCTGAGATCCACTGTCCAGAACCGCGTCTCGCCGCCCGGATGGGCCGAGCCGGTCAAGTCGGTGACACTCTCGTCCTCGAGGGCCAGATACGGGCCGGCGAGCGAGACGATTCGGAATGTCCGCGTCACCGTGAATGTCGAGGTCTTCGGCCGGGACCCCGAATCGTCGATCGCCCGCCGCGCTGCGGCGAACCCGGCGGCGGCGAAGGCAGAAGCGGAAAAGACCGGGGCGCCGTCCCGATCCCGGGTCGCACGGATGTCCTTGTCGGTCCAGGTGACGGTGAAACCGGCGGATTGCCCGGTCCAGAGCGTGCCCGCCGCCGCCGTCGGCATCGGCATCAGCAGGGCGAGGATCGCACCGATCCACCGGGACTCCATCGTTCCGCCTCGCTCGACGCCTCTACTCCGCCGCCAGAATCGCCCGGCCACCGATCTGTTTCAGGCACCGGTCGATCCATTGCCTGGTCAGCTTCTCCTGCACGCCGTTCTGGGCCAGGCGCTGGCGCAGATTGCCAAAATCGACGCGGTCGAGATCCTGGTCCTGGTTGAAGCAGGAGAACACGACGGTCTCGGCCCCGGTCTCCGGGTCCTTGTGCAGTTGCAGGCACTGGGCGCAGATTTCCTTCATCATGCATTGCATCGGCGAATTGATGCTGCCGATCGCGGCATGGCCGGGTTTCAGATAGGGCTCGAGCACGCCTCGGCGGGCGCGGGCGACGGCGTTCATCATGCCGTCCGAGCCGATCGCGACGATTCGATCGACCTCGGCCAGCGATATCGAGACGGGACCCAGTGCTCCGGATCCGTAGGCCGCCATGGCCTCGACGATATTGCCGACGAACGCCCGATCCTGTGGCCTGGTCGCGGCGAATCCCGGGGCCTCGTCCGAGCACCAGACGATGGTGTCGGCCGCGCGCTCGATCTCCTCGATCTTGTAGCGGTCGATCATCTTCTTGTAGCCGGCGAAATAGACGACGCGCGAGCCGGCCTGGCGGAGCGCCTGGCCGATCGAGAACAGCACGGCATTGCCGAGGCCGCCGCCGACCAGAAGTACCGTCTCGCCGCTCGGCGTCTCGGTCGGCGTGCCGGTCGGTCCCATGAGCACCACCGGCTCGCCCTGCTGCAACAGGGCGCACAGATCCGACGAACCGCCCATTTCCAGGACGATGGTCGAGAGCAGCCCGCGCTCCTTGTCGACCGAGGCACCGGTCAGCGCCAACCCTTCCATCGCCAGCGCGGTGCCGCCGGAGCGGGCGGCGAGAGTCTCGTAATTCTGCAACCGATAGAACTGTCCGGGCGCGAAGCCGCGGGCGGCCAGCGGCGCCCTGACCGTGACTTCGATGATGGTCGGCGTGAGGCGGGTCACGGCATGGACCGTGGCGCGCAGGCCGTCGTTGAGATCGGCGGTCAGCGCCGCCGGCGCGGGTGCAGCGGGAGCCCGCTTGGCCAGGACCCGCGAAACCACCGGATAGCCCTGCTTCGCACTGCCCATGGCCTTGACGACATTGCCGGCGAAGGAGGGATGCAGATCGCCGAAGAAGCTGATGGCTCTGCCGTCGGCGCGCCGGCTCATCAGCACGCGGACGGCGCCGGGCTTGGCCGATCTGGCCGGCCGCGCCGGGTTTCCGTCTTCGTCATAGGCCTGGAAATAGCGGCCGTCGAGCACGACATTGCCCGGATCTTCGCGGCCGAGCACCGTGTTGGGCTGGGTTCCGGCCGCGATCAGAATGGTCCGGGCCGGCAGGGTCACGCGCCCCGCCGGAGTCGTGCCGCCGCTCTCGGGATCGATCGCGTGCCGGCCGAAGGTGAGGGCCCGAGCTTGCCCCCACTGATCGATTTCGACAGCCTCGGGGGTCAGGCATTCGGCGAAGCGGATGCCTTCCTGCAGCGCCAGCGCCACCTCTTCATGGTTCAGCGTATAGCTCGGCGCGTCGATCAGCCTGCGGCGATAGGCCATGGTCACGCCGCCCCAGCGATCGAGGAGATCGACGATGCGCGGAGCGCGCCCTTCGGCGGCGGCGGCGGCGCGTTCGGCCCGGAGTGCGCGGGCGTGGAGAAGGAATTCGTCGCCGGCCTCGCGCTCGGCCGGAGTCCAGCTCGCCCGGACCGCCGCTTCGCCTTGCTCGCCTGCCAGAGTCTCGAAACGGTCGAGGAATTTCTCGACCTGCACCGGATAGTAGGCCAGTGATTCGGTTGCGGTATCGATCGCCGTCAAGCCGCCGCCGACCACGACGACCGGCAGGCGGACCTGCAGATTGGCGATCGAATCGGTCTTGGCGGCACCGGTCAGCTGCAGCGCCATCAGGAAATCCGAGGCCTGGCGGATCCCGGTCGCCAGCCCGTTGGTCATCGGCACGACCGTCGGCCGCCCGGCCCCGGCGCAGAGGGCGATATGGTCGAACCCCATCGCAAACGCGCTGTCGATGGTGATCGTGCCGCCGAAACGCACCCCGCCCATCATCGCGAACTGGCTGCGCCGTTCCAGCAACAGGCGGATGATCTTCAGGAAATTCTTGTCCCAGCGAACCGTGATCCCGTATTCGGCAACGCCGCCGAAGCCGGCCATGACCCGGTTGCCCAGATCTTCGGCGAGGTCGCGCGCGTCGCGGATCGGCTGGAACGGTACTCGCGTCCCGCTGGGATCGACCCCCGAAAGCGCCCGATCGAGCGGCTCGATCTTCAGCCCGTCGATGGCGATGACGGTATGGCCGTCATTCATCAGATGATGGGCGAGGGTGAATCCGGCGGGCCCGAGCCCGACCACCAGCACCTTGTAGCCGCTCGCCGGCTTGGGCAGCGGCCGGCGCAGATCGAGCGGATTCCATCGTGTCAGCAATCCGTAGATCTCGAATCCGTAGGGTAGAGCCAGCACGTCCTTGAGGTTGCGGGTCTCGACTTGCGGGATATCGACTGGCTCCTGCTTCTGATAGATGCAGGACTTCATGCAATCATTGCAGATCCGGTGGCCCGTGCCCGCGGTCATCGGATTGTCCACGGTGACGATCGCCAGAGCCCCGACGGCGTAGCCGCGGGACTTCACCAGGTTCATCTCGGAGATCTTCTCTTCGAGCGGGCAGCCGGCGAGCGGCACGCCGAAGGCGCTGGCCTGGAACTCTCCGGTCTTGCGGTCCTTCAGGCCGCGCGAACAGCTGTCCTTGCCCTGATTATGGCACCAGATGCAGTAATTGGCATGGTCGAGGGCGCCATCGAGCGCCATGCCCGGGTCGGTCAGGCCGAATCCCTCGCGCCGGCGCCAGCGGTCGCGCGGCAGGCGGAGCATGGTGACGCCATCGACCTCGATCGTCTCGATCGGTACGAGATGAGCCGAATCGAGCTTGTGCGGGACCTTGAACAGCACGCCTCCCTTGTGCCGGGCCTGGCCGTCCGGTGACAGCACGGCCCAGGCGGCATAGCGCTGCGCCTCCTCCAGCGCCTCCGCATGCAGGGATTCGGCGGCGAGCCAGCGATCGACATGGGCGGCGAAGCTGGCCTCCGTCAGCGCTTCGCCGAAGCGCGCCTCCAGAGCGCCAGCGAGCGCCGGACCATCGATGGCTGCAGCCTGTTCGGCACTCACCCCCTTGACGGCACGGCGCTGCACAAACAGGCGCTTGACCGTATAGATAGGCGCCAAAACGTCGTGAGCCTCCTGCAACGCCTTGATTTCGGCGGAAATGCCGAACAGCGCGGCGATGAAATCCTCGACATGGGGGGCAATGTCGACGAGCAGTTCGGATTCGGCCTTGCGGTCGACGCCGCCGGGGTCGGACCGCGCCGTCACCAGCCGATTGTGCAGCGCGACATCGCTGTCCCGCAGTGCGGCCAGGAACGCGCGATCGACCCGGGCCAAGCCGTCGCGGTCGTAAAGATCGTTAAAATTCAGGCCGAAGCCGAGATCGAGCATGCTTGGCATCAGAGAATTTCTTTCTATCCCACCGCCGGATTCACGCATTCCATCGTGCGCGGCGGGAACGCTAGCGAAAACCGGTATTTCGCGCACGCAAAACCAATACCACGTGCGGCAGGTCTGGGTTGCCGCCGCGGGACCGGCGGCCCGGGCGGCGCCCATCTCCCGTTCCGGGGCCGATCGTCGCAGGTCGCGGCGACGAGGCCGCCCTGCTCCGCCGAGAAAGCTCGGCCCGCTCGGCTCCCTGACCGGCCTCGCCCTGGAAACCGCGCTGCTGACGACCGGGGTCGGAATTGGCGTGGCGAGCGGCGCCCTCACCTTCGGCCATGTCGCAGAGGCTCCGGCGGCGCAGATCGGCCTCCTCTCCCTCTAAGGGGTCGTCTCGATCGTGCCGCTGCGGCGGTTCGCGATCGCCAACCGCTTGCTCCGACCAGCCGATCTGGGCTTCTTCCGATACGCCTCGCCGACGACCCGGTTCGTTCCGGCGATCACCGTCCAGCGCCAGCCGCTCTCGCTCAACACGCTCGTGAGCCTGGTGATCATCTGGATCGCGCTCGGCGTCGTCGTCTTCGGTGCGCTTGCAGCCCCGCATCCAGCAGTGTAAGCCGGTAGCCACCGCGGCTCGTCCGCGGCATGCGGGGCGAAGAAACGACGCGCCTCGCCGCGTCCCCGGGAACAGAATTCATGGTGATCGATCGGCCGGTCCATGTGATTGGCGGCGGCCTCGCCGGCAGCGAGGCGGCATGGCAATTGGCCCGGGCCGGCGTGCCGGTCGTTCTGCACGAGATGCGCCCCGTCCGCTCGACCGAGGCGCACCGGACCGCCGGCCTCGCCGAACTGGTGTGCTCGAATTCCTTTCGTTCCGACGAGATGACGACCAATGCCGTGGGCCTTCTGCATGAGGAGATGCGGCGCTGCTCCTCGCTGATCCTGGCCGCTGCGGATCGCAACAAGGTGCCGGCCGGCGGTGCCCTGGCGGTCGATCGCGACGGCTTTTCGACAGCGGTCGAAGCGGCGCTGGCCGCTGAAACTCTGGTGACCATCGAGCGCGCGGAAATATCCTGCCTGCCGCCGGCCGAGTGGGACAGCGTGATCATCGCCACCGGCCCCCTGACCTCGCCGGCCCTGGCCGACGCCGTGCGCAGCGTCACCGGCGAGGACTCGCTGGCCTTCTTCGACGCGATCGCGCCGATCGTCTACAAAGACACGGTCGATCTTTCGGTCGCCTGGTTCCAGTCGCGCTACGACAAACCGGGTCCGGGAGGCGACGGCCGGGATTACATCAACTGCCCGCTCGATCGCGACCAATATCAGGCTTTCCTCGAAGCCCTGCTCGCCGGCGACAAGACCGACTTCAAGGATTGGGAGCAGAACACCCCTTATTTCGAAGGCTGCCTGCCGATCGAGGTGATGGCGGCGCGCGGCGCCGATACCCTGCGCTGGGGGCCGATGAAGCCGGTCGGATTGACCAACCGGCACGATGGCGTGAAACCGCACGCGGTGGTCCAACTGCGGCAGGACAACGCGTTGGGCACGCTCTACAATATGGTGGGATTCCAGACTAAACTCAAACATGGCGAGCAGGCCCGGATCTTTCGCCTCGTACCGGGCCTCGAACACGCCGAATTCGCGCGGCTGGGCGGGCTGCACCGCAACACCTTTCTCAACAGCCCGAAGCTGCTCGATCGGCACTTGCGGCTGAAAGCCCTGCCGCGGCTGCGCTTCGCCGGCCAGATCACCGGCGTCGAAGGCTATGTCGAGTCGGCCGCGATCGGGCTCTTGGCGGGAAAATTGGCGGCCGCCGAACGGCGGGGGGAGAGGCTGGAACCGCCGCCGCCGACCACAGCCATGGGAGCACTCGTCGATCACATCACCGGCGGCGCCGACGCCGGGACATTTCAGCCGATGAACGTCAATTTCGGCCTGTTCCCGCCCCTCCCGCTCACGCCCAAGGCGAAGCCGGAGCGCAAGCCGGCTCTGGCCCGGCGGGCGCTCGAGGATCTCGATGTCTGGCTCGGAAAGGCGCGGGAAGCCGTCGAGTAGGGAATCGATGCGAAATAGCGGTAATGCGCCGGGCGCATCGGCCGGGCCGGAAACCGGCGACCCCGCCGTCTGGGTGCGGCGTAGGACTCGACGGCTGCAAACACGAAGATTTGATCGTCAATCGAGAGAACACCGCCGCCGTATCGCACTTGCCGCGCGCATCGCGCATCGTCATCCTCTAAAGCCCGTGTCAGAAGAACAACGTAATAGGTTACCGGACGAGAATGGCGATGCTGGATGGCGGGTGGCGGTTCGGGCCCTATGAGCTGCATGCCGGCATGGGGCGGTTGATGCGCGGCGGCAAGATCATCGCGCTGACCGACGTCGAGATGCAGCTGGTGACGATTCTCGCCGATCAGGGCGGTGAAACCGTGTCGCGCGAGACCTTGCTGGAAACGGTCTGGTCCCGGCGCATGACCGACGACAATGTGCTGTCCACGAGTATCCATCGGCTCCGCCGCCAGCTCGGCGAGGACATGATCCCGGCCTCCCAGCGCGGCGGCTACCGGCTCGGCTGCGTGCCGGAAAATCTCGAGACGGCGCCGGAACTCGAGGCGCGGCGGCTCTGCGCCGTGTTCATCGAAGCGGAAGACAAGCGCCAGCGCATGCCGGATGCCGAGTGGGACAAGGCCTATCTGGGACGGGCGAACGAGGTTCGGGCGTCTCTCGAGTGGGCGCTGGCGGAGCCGGGGCGAAAGCACATCGCGATCCGGCTGGCGGGCGCGTCGGGGCGGATTTGGGAGCGGCTATCGGCCTTTCCGGAGGGGCGAGGGTATTTCGAACGGGCCGTCGAGCTGATTGATGGGGATGTGCGGCCGGCCGATGCTGGACGCTCGCTATACTATGCTGGCATTCTCTGGCGTGAGACAAATCGTGCCCGCGCCTTGGCGCTGTTCCAGCGCGCGGCCGTTGTATTCAGGGACCTGAAGGACAAACGGAAGCTTGGTGACGTTCTCGGCCTGATCGGAGGCGCCCAGCTTTTCCTTGGACAGCATGAGCAAGCTCGGGCGTCACTGCAGGAAGCCGAGAAGCTATTATCGATCACCGATCAGTCCAAGGCGTTATCGAATGTGTTCAATGGCTTGGGCGTCCTAGCCTCAATGCGGAAAACGCCATTGGAAGCGCTGCATTACTTCGGAATGGCGCGAGATCTGGCGCGTCTGCTGGGCGACACTCTGCGGGAGCATAGTTTGGCGCAGCGAGGGTGCCGCCTGGAGCGAGACCCAAGCGGTGAAGTACATGCAGGACAATCTCGTGTCGCCTACAAGGTTGCGATCTCATAAAGGTGTCTAGATGGCAGCCTCGATCGATTCGGTGTAATAATTCCTCGTGTTCCACTGATGGAACATATTAGAGGAGACAAGAAATGCCGATGACACTTCCGCCCGTCTATTTGAATCCACCCGCCATCATTCAACCTGCGGCGCAATCTTCTGGCGCCCATGCCTCGATCGGCGCGGCAAGCCCGCACCTCCATCCGGGTATGCCAATCGCCCGGCCCCAGGGATCCAGTGAAATCCCGAATCTCGTTCCGCCGCCCAACCCCGGCACCCAGCCCCAGGGGCCCAGCAGCACGCCGGACAGTACCCGCAGCGGCGCCGGTACTTCCCCGCGGCCACCCGCCGCCGACTAGCTCGTGAGCACGGGCAAGCGTTCGAGACCGGCAAGGCGGTCTCGCCCGTTCGGGCGCGGCCGCCTTGCCGCCGGCCACCGGATCGATGGCGTCGAGACGAGTACCCGGATCACATCGACGCGGTCGATGCGCCTCGGATCCTGCGCGGCGGCGCCCTGCACGAGGCAGGGCGCCGGGATCGTTCCACGGAGTTGGCAGCCGGCAATCGATCTATTCGGTGATACCGTCGGCTTCGAGCTCGCTGACCACGCTCGACAGGATCGTCTGTTCGAGGATGCCGATCCAGAAGTTGCAATGATGCTCGGTCGCGTAGTTGAACTCGACCGACGGCGTCGGCGGGGTCAAGGATTGGACATTGTCGTCCAGGAGGTCGAACTTGGCCCAATTCGCGGTCTGGGACGAATTCGGATTGCCGGTCTGGGCGAAATCCGTCCAATAGCTCTTCATCGTCGCAGCCAGGGTCTCTTCGTTGCTGCTCAGCGGATCGGTCACGCCGTCGAACGTGAACAGGAACTGCAGCTCGTCGGTATGGGTGGCACCATAGGGGAAGCTGACCGCCGGCAGGAACAGCATCGGGGCGTTTTCGTCGTTGAATTCGTAGGCGAAAGTCGGCACTTCGAGCGAGAACAGCTCGTTCGAGATGTTGGCGGTGCAGCTGAAGATGCTGTCGGTCAAGACCGCGCCCAGCGCCTCGCCCGGACCGGCGAAGTTCGAGAGCGGGTATTCGTTCAGGATTTCATTGGTCAGCGTCGTCACTTCCTGGGCGGTGCTGCTGCTCGACATGACGCTGGCGGTGCTGCTCGTGGTGGCGAGCAGCCCGGCTTCCTCCGTCACCAAAGTCTCGACGATACTTTCGACCGCCGGTGCGTAGTCGGCCGAGGTGATGGTCCCGACTGCCGGGTTGAGATCGAAGCCCAAGGCCACGAAGAGCCGTCCTTCGTCGTGGTTGGTGCCTTCCATGATCGGCACGTGGTTATACTCGCCCAGCGCCAGGGCCAGGATCGGCTGCTGCGGAATGAAATCGCCGTCGACATTGGGGAAGAAAGCGGCGAGCGAGCTCAGATTGGCGCCGGCGGTGAAGGCCGTCTGTTCGGACAGGATGGCATCGACCGAGAGCCCGCGCAGACAGGCGACGGTGGCGGCGTTGCTCGACTCGGCACAGCCCAGCGCACTGACGATCGTGGCCCCCGAGGCTTCCGCTCCGGCCAGCGTCGGCAACGGAAAGCCGCAGGGACCGCTCTCGCTGATCGCCCGCTGGAACAGCCCTGTGCCCTTGGGCGAGACGACGGCGGCGCAGACGCTGAAAGCGCCGGCCGATTCGCCGAAGATCGTCACGTCGTTGGGATTGCCGCCGAAGGCGCCGATATTCTGCTGGACCCATTGCAGGGAAAAGAGCTGGTCCTCGAAGCCGTAATTGCCCGACACGCCGTTCGATGCTTCGGCGCTCAAGGCCGCGTCGGCGACGTACCCCAGAATACCGAGGCGATAATTGATGGTGACGACGATATTGTTGCCCTGGATCGCCAGGTTGGTCGGGTCATAGAGGCTGCCCTCGCCATCGACGAAGGCGCCGCCATAGAAGAATACCATGACCGGCAGTTTGTTTTTGGCCGAGACCGAGCTGCCGGGGACATAGACATTGAGGAACAGGCAATCCTCGCTCGTGCTGGCGACCCCGAACGGGGACGCGTTCTGCGGGCAGTTGGCGCCGAAGGACGTTGCACTGACCGTACCGGAGACGGCGGCGGGAGCGACCGGCGGCGCGAAGCGGAGGTTCCCTGTCGGTGCCGCAGCAAAACGGATCCCGAGGAACTCGGTGACGCCGGTGCCGGCGACACCCTGGAAAGTCTCCGCAGGAAATGTCCCCTTGGGCGTGGTCACCGTCTGGGCGGCTGCGCTCGTGGTGGCGCCGACCAAAACCGCCGCCGCCACCACCAGTCCGACCAGTGCCGTTCGAAACAAGGCTAAAGGTAGTTTTTGATTTTTTCTCATGTGACGTCTCCCTGATAGATTGCTCTTCTTTTCATTACCTGCCGTTGTTTCTTCGCGCGCGGATCTGGCGGCGTACGGCAATGTTCTCTTCGCGAAAGACTATGAGCGGTCCAGTCCCGCACGTGCCGATCGGGCTCACGACCGAGTCGGTCAGCGCCCTCCGTCGGTCCGGGGCGATGTCGTCGGCTTTCGCACCGACCCGTGCGCCGATCCCGCTGCAATCCTCCGCTCCGTAGCATGCGGAATATAGAACACGGGATCTGCGCCGTCATCTTAAAAAACCAACTGCTCACACGAAATGAACGAGCGATCAACTCGATCTTAGGGGGCGACGAAGCCGCTCCGCGGTCTCCCCGATCGGGAGCCCGAAGGCGGCACCTTCGCCGGCGCGTCGGTCAGGGACGGAAGAAGCCGCCGGACAGCAGATCGATCAAGCGCTCGACGGCTTCATCTTCCGGCACGCCCAGGTGCCGATTGCCGTGCATGTAGCGCTCGACGATGAAATAGGCGAAGAAGAGGAGATAAATCACCGCCAGCGCGAAGGCCGGGTCGAGCCCGCACCAGCCCGGCTGCTGTCGGGTCTTCTCGAACGCCGGCCGCGCCGAACGGCGGAACCGCTCCGGCATGTCGTGATACATGTCGGCGAAATGACGGTTCCCGAACTCGAGGACATCGATGAACAGCAGTAGCCAATATTGCCCGTCGTCATAGACCAGGGAGCGGGTCGCCTTGGCCAGCTGCCGGAGCCCGTCTCGCGAAAACGGCTCGTCGAGCGTCATCAGGAGATGATGGGTGAAGGCCGCCTGACAACCGCGATAAGTTGCCGCCAACTCCGCGAACAGAGTCTCCTTGCTGGCGTAGTAGGTATAGATCGTGCCCTGGGAAACGCCGGCCTTGTCGGCGATGTCGCGGATATTGGCGCCATGGAATCCCTGAGTGGTGAAGAGATCGAGGGCCGCCGCCTCGATCCGCAGCTGCGTATCGTCGGGCCGCTGGCGTGCAATCTCGGGCAGGGAAATCAAGGGAATTCTGGCGACCGACCGGTCCACCTCGCGCGGTGACCGTTCCGCCGGGATCTCCGGAGGCCAGGCCCACAAGCGGTTCGACAACCGGCGAACGACATCGATCCGGTCTTCGGCCGCCTCGTCGAGCAGCTTGCGCCGGGCGACCGCGTCGGCCGACCCGTCGCTGGTCGCCGCGGCGGCCGGCATCTGCCACAGGCCGGCGGAGAACAGCTCGACGACACCCTTGATCGCCACCTCCTCGGCGACGCCGAGATGGCGGTGCCCGCCCATATGCTGCTCGATCAGGCCGTAATGGACGAAATACATGTAGATCGTCGCCAGGACGAACGCCGGATCCTGCCCGCGCCACCCCGGTTGCTCGCGCACCCGGTCGAGGAGCGGCCCGACGACGAGCCGGAACCAGGTCGGAACGTCATGGAACGAGGCTCTGATGTGTCGATTGTTGAATTCGACGACATCGATGAAAATCAACATGAAATAATCGGGATCCTCGCGCATCCGGGCGCAGATCGCCGCCGCGAAGGAGGCGAGCTGGTGCTGCGAGAGCGGCTCTTCGAGCGCCCCCACGACCTGGCGCAGCCAGCTCCCGACCCCGGCTCGGCGCTCGGCCAGGAGGGCAGCGAAGAGCGCTTCCTTACTGGCGAAATGGGTGTAGATCGCCGCGGTCGAGACTCCGGCCCGCTTGGCGATCTCGCGGTTGTTGGTGCCGTGAAAGCCTTGGGTCGTGAACAGGGCGAGTGCGGCGGCTTCGATCCGGCGTCGCTTTTCGGGTGTACTCGAATTGATCCGCTGTGTCACCGGCGCGTGCTCGGAGGAGTGGAGGAAAGTCGCCATATAGAGCGCACCAAAGCGGCGACGTCCATCATTCATCGGCGCGATCGCCGGGTCTTCGTGCCGGCGAGGAACGGCTGCCGGGGCTCAAAATCGTCCGATCGCCCGCCCCCAGGCGAGACGCCAGGCGGCCAGCGGATCGGGCCGCTGGACCGTCTGGGTATAGGGGTCGAAACCCGCTGCCGCCAGTCGCCGCAGGTGGAGGCGGGCGAGCCGGGCGATCAGGAGGGCGGGAAGAGCCCCGGCCGGAACCGTTCGGCGCAACGCCCGCGCCGCTGCGAGATGACCCAGCGCCGCCGCGGCCAGACGTTCGAGCGCCGCGCCGAGTGCCGCGGAGGGCCGCAAGGCATAGATGTCCCGCTCGTGCAGATCCGCGGCGAGTGCGATCTCGGCCGGGATGTGGATGATCCTTGCCGCGGCGTGGAACGGCACCGCCCGGATCAGCCCGACCAGGCCCCAGGCGATGCCGATCCGCCGGGCCGCCTCGCCGCCGCCGGTCCCGGTCAGCACTGCGATCTGGGCCTGGAGCAGTGCAGAAGATGTCCCTTCCAGATGGCGTTCGAGGTCTGCCAGCGTCGGCGGCGGCTCGCCCGCGAGGTCGCGCTCGCGGGCATCGATCATGCCGTCGAGAGAGGCGCGCGTGATGCCGTAGCGGCGGATCGCCTCGGCCAGCGGAATCGTCACCTGGTGGCGGCGGACTTTGCCGCCGCCGTAAATCTCGTCCAGCGCGTCGCGCCACCACTGCAGGCGGATCTGGCCCAGAATCGGCTGGCTGGTGATTTCCCGCACCCGGGCGATCTCCCAATTGAATCCGAGCAAGGCCCAGAGCGCCGGCTGAAGATCGGCCGGGGCGCACAGCGTGGCCAGGAATCGCTCGCGATCCTGGTGCTGCAGCAACAGCGGCAGCGTCTCCTCTATCGGCCCGCGATCGGACAAGACTGCAATTTCCAGGCTCCCCTTCGGGGATCGGTTGCGGCTATGCTGTGCCGATCCGGTCAGGTACCCGGACCCTGCGATGGGCTTTCGCCGCGAAGGCTCGTCGCCCGTACTCAATTTCCATCCGTGGTCGTCCGAGCGACGGACCGAACCCAACGAGGTCTTCCATGGCATTCGAGCTCCCCCCGCTGCCCTTTCCCAAGAACGCGCTCGAGCCGCACATGTCGGCACAGACGTTCGATTTCCATTATGGCAAGCATCATCAAGCCTATGTCACCAATCTGAACAATCTGGTGAAGGACACGCCGCTGGCGACGCAGACGCTCGAGGAGATCATCCTCGCCACGGCCAAGGACGAGAGCAAGATCGGCATCTTCAACAATGCCGCCCAGGTCTGGAACCATACCTTCTTCTGGCATTGCCTGAAGCCGAATGGCGGCGGCAGCCCCGCCGGCGCGCTCGCCGAGAAGATCGACAGCACCTTCGGCGGCCTCGACAAGTTCAAGGAATTGTTCAAGAACGCCGCCGTCACCCAGTTCGGCTCGGGCTGGGCCTGGCTGGTGCTCGATGGCGGCGAGCTGAAGATCGTCAAGACCGCCAACGCGGTGACGCCGCTGGTCAACGGCCAGACGCCGCTCCTGACCGTCGATGTCTGGGAACATGCCTATTACCTGGATTTCCAGAACCGGCGCCCGGATTTCGTTCAGACCTTCCTCGACAAGCTGGCGAATTGGGACTTCGTCGCCGAGAATCTGGCGAAGGCGTAACCGTCGCCGCACCCGACATCCCTCAGTAACCTATTGAAATCTATAGAAGAAGAGAGCAGTGGGGCGGGCCTCCGCGCCCGCCCCACCGGGAACTTCGTCGGACCGGTCCGGCGGTCGAGCACCGACGAACTGGACTATCGCCGGCTCACGCCCCCATCGGCAGCAGTGCCGCTGCGACCCGGCGTTCTTCGCTCACCAGCACGTTATAGGTCCGGCACGCGGCCCCGGTATCCATGCTGTCGATCACGATCCCGACCTCGCGCAGGGCCGTGCGGACCAGCCTCGGGACGAGCGCCATGCGCCGCCCGCAGCCGAGCAGCAGGATTTCGATCCCGCCATGCTCGGCAGCGGCTTTCAGGCTCTCCGGCGTCACCTCGGCCATCGCGGAGACCGGCCAGATCCGGGCGGCATCGGGCAGGATCAGCACGGCACCGGTGAAGACCGTGCCACTGACCCGGAATCCGCCCGGACCGTAGCGCTCGATATACGGCCGTCCTGGGGTTATGACCGGCCGGATCTCCATCGGCCCTAGATCGGCAGCACTCTCGGCCGGGTCCGCAGCCACCAGACGATGAAGAGGCGCGTCACCATCATGGTCGTGAACAGCGAGGTGGCGATGCCGAGACAAAGAGTCACGGCGAAGCCCTTGACCGGGCCGGCCCCCAGAAAGAACAGAAAGGCGCCGGCGATGAAATGGGTGACGTTGGCGTCGGTGATCGTGGCATAGGCCTTGGTGAAGCCGTTGTCGATGGCCGAGAGCATGGTCCGACCGTTGCGGATCTCTTCGCGGATGCGCTCGTTGACCAGCACGTTGGCGTCGACCGCCATGCCCATGGTCAGCGCCATGCCGGCGATTCCGGGCAGCGTCAGGGTGGCGCCGAGCAGCGACAAGGCGCCCAGCAGGATCGCGACGTTGAAGACCAGCGCGATATCGGCATAGAGCCCGAACAAGCCGTAGAACGCGATCATGAACAAAGTCACCAGGATCATGGCGATGACGCTGGCGATCGTCCCGGCCCGGATCGAATCGGCGCCGAGATCGGGGCCGACGGTGCGCTCCTCGATGATCTTGAGCGGTGCCGGCAGGGCGCCGGCGCGTAAGAGCAGGGCCAGATCGGTCGCCGATTTCACCGTGAAACTGCCGCTGATGACGCCCGAGCCGCCGGGAATCGGCTCGCGGATGACCGGATCGGACAGGACCTTGTTGTCGAGCACGATGGCGAAGGGCTTGCCGACATTGTCCTTGGTCATGTCGCCGAACCGCCGGCCGCCGATCGAATCGAACTTGATGCTGATGACCGGCTGATTGTCCTGGAAAGTCGACTGGGCATCGACCAGATTGCCGCCATCGACGGTGATCCGCTTCTTGACCACCACCCCGCCGCGCGCCGCGGCCAGCTCGTTGCTGGGATCATAGGGCAGATATTCGTCGCCGGGCGGCAGTTTGCCGCGCTTGGCGTCTTCGAGCGACGCCGTGGTGTCGACCAGCCGGAAGGTCATCTTGGCGGTCTTGCCGATGATCGCCTTGACCCGCTCCGGATCGTCGATGCCCGGCAGCTGGACCAGTACGCGATCCGCGCCCTCGGCGATGATCGTCGGCTCCTTGGTGCCGGTCTCGTCTATCCGGCGCCGGATGATCTCGATCGACTGGTCGATGATCGACCGTTTGCGCGTCTCCAGCGCTTGGGGGCTGTAGGCGATCGCCATCGGGCCGCTGCTCGTTGGCGGCTGGAGCTGCAGCTCGGGATCGACTTGTTTCAGCACCGGGGCCACCCGGTCGACATCGCCCGGCTCGCGCAAGGTCAGGGCGATGTGATCGCCTTCGACCGTGAGCGCGGTATAGCCGATCTTGGCCTTCAAGAGCTCGGTGCGCACCCCTTCGAGCGTGCTCTCCATCCGGTCCTTGGCGACGGCACTCATATCGACTTCATAGAGCAGGTGGCTGCCGCCCTGAAGATCGAGGCCGAGACTGACCTTGTGGGCGGGAACCCAGCTCGGGAGCGCGTCAAGCACGCTGGTCGGCACGGCGTTGGGCAGCGCCAGCAACACGCCGAGCAGGCAGACGATGATGACCGTCCAGGTCTTCCAGGGCTGAAATCTGAGCATGGGCGGATCGGATCACTTCACGGAAGTTGGGGTGCGCCGCTTCTTGGCGGCGGCGGCGGCGGCATCTTCGGGTTCGGGCGTTTCGGCTTCGGCCGGCTTGGAGTCCTTCCCAGCCGGTTCGGATTTCGAGACGACGGTCGAGATGGTGCTGCGCACGATCCGCACCTTGACCCCCGGGGCGATCTCGACTTCGACCTCTTCGTCGTTGATGACCCGCGCGACCTGGCCCAGCACGCCGCCGGCGGTGACGATCTTGTCGCCGCGACGGATGCCGGCCTGGGCCTGCTTCAGCTCTTTCATCCGCTGCTGCTGCGGCCGGAACAGCAGGAAATACATCACGGCCATGATCAGGATGATCGGCATGAAGCTGACCAGCTGCGATTCGAAATCGCCGCCGGACGCGGTTGTCTGGGCAAAGGCGGACGAGACGAACATCCAGACGGACTCCCCGATCCTGTTGGGCCGACCTGCTGGCGACTGCATGCCGAAGGGTCGCATAGGTACGCAGTTTGGCGGCAAAGAGCAATGGCCGGGTCCGGCAAATCGGCGCGCGATTTGCCCCTCGCCTTGCATATGGTAGCGTCCGCGCCCCCGACCCACCGGGGCCGGCCGCAGCATCTCGGGCTGCCGCCCGGGCCCCCCGGAGTTGCCCGATGACATTGCCAGCCGACCCGCTCGCTCCTCTGCTCCAACGCATCGCCGAAGCCCTCGAGCGGCTGGCGCCGCCGCCGCCGCCGCCGGTCGATCTCGGCGCTGCCGACGCCTTCGTCTTTTTCGCCGAGGCCGACAGGCTGGTGCCGGTGCCGAAGATCAACCGCGTGGCCCTGCCGTTGCTGCAGGGGATCGATCGGGTGCGCGACATCCTGCTCGACAATACCCGGCAATTCGCCGGGGGTTTTCCGGCCAACAACGCGCTGCTCTGGGGCTCGCGCGGCATGGGCAAGAGCTCGCTGGTCAAGGCGGTCCATGCCGAAATCGCGGCGTCCCGTCCGGCGGACGACACGGCGCGCCTCATTCTGGTCGAGATCCACCGCGACGACATCCCGTCACTCCCCTCCTTGCTGGCCCAGCTCCGCGGCGCTGCGGATCGGTTCATTCTGTTCTGCGACGATCTCAGCTTCGACCACGACGACAGCGCCTACAAATCCCTGAAGGCGGTGCTCGACGGCGGTATCGAAGGACGGCCCGCCAATGTCATTCTCTATGCGACTTCGAACCGGCGCCATTTGATGCCACGCGACATGATCGACAACGAGCGCTCGTCGGCGGTCAATCCGGGCGAGGCGGTCGAAGAGAAGATCTCGCTCTCCGACCGGTTCGGGCTCTGGCTGGGCTTCCACGCCTGCGACCAGCCGACCTACCTCGCCATGATCCGGGGATATGTCGAACATTACCAGATCGAAATCGACGAGCCCGAACTCACCCGGCAGGCGAGCGAATGGGCGCTCACACGGGGCGGCCGGTCGGGGCGGGTGGCGTGGCAATTCGTCCAGGATCTGGCCGGGCGGATGCGGCAACGGCTGGAATAACCCTGCCGAGACCTGCCGGTGCGGGAATCTCCCGCCCCCATTGCCTATTCTCGCGCGACGACGTTTGCAGTCGGGCGCATCGGGGCCGCCGCCGTGGCGGCCCCGTGAGCTGTTCCGTCCGGCCTTATTCGGGGACGACCCTCCCACCGGCGGCGTCAATGGCGTCGAGGGCGAGCAGGTCCGCTTGCAAGATCAACGACAGGGACTGGCGCTGGTTGAACGGCGTATTGCCGAACGCCGCATTGTTCAACAGCGGCTTCATCTGCGCGACCAGCGCGTCGCGCTGCGCGTTGAAGTTGGTGATCTGCGCCTGGGTCTGGGCGTAGAGGGCGTCATTCGCCGAGCTGCCGCTCAGCATGCCTTTGGTCGACAGCTGCACCATCGCCAGGCTGAAATCCTGGAAGGGCGCGTTGATCCGCTTGAACGCCTGCGCCAGCGGGACGAAGGCGGTCAGGCTCTGCTGGAGCGAATTCGGCAGGGCGTCCGGGTTCAACGCCTCGACCAGCACCCGGCCCTGGACAGTGTAATCATCCTCGAGGCCGAGCAGCGCCATGATGGTCGGGCGGACGTCGGTGTGGTCGGACCAGGTCACCGGATCCAGGCCGCGCTTCAGCACGCCAGGGCCGACGAAGCCGAGCTGGACATGGGCGATGTCTTCCTGGATGTCGCCATGGTTCCAGGCGAAGCCGTCATCGAAGGTGATGCACTTCGATTGCGGTATGCAGCTGACCGTAGTATCCCCCGACTCGAAGAAGTAATCGGGGTTCGCGAACATGATGAAGGTCGGAGTCCGCAGCGGATCCGCCGTGATCATGTGCAGCGTGCTCATCGCGGCATGGTCGACCATGCTCTGAGTGAGCGTGTCGGTGGCACCGGTGATGAGGTTGGTCGCCGTCAAGGCGCCGACATGGCGCTCCAAATTGCGGACCGGCGCCGAATTCTGCGCCGGCAGCACCGGACCCGGCGTGCCGACGACGTCGATCGTCGGCGCCGAATCGAAGTGGTATTGGAACATGTTCGGACCGCTCGCGAGCGGGTCGTCGAACTGGGTCTGCACCAGGCTGTTCAGATCGGCATCGAGTTCGCCGATATTCTGATCGGGTCCGCTATGAATGTAGGTGCAGGGCGTGGTCACGCCGTCGCAATTGTTCTGCTGCGCGCCGGAGAAATGGTCGCCTTCGTCCTGGGTCAGGATGAACAGCGTGTTTTCCGGAGTGATGCCGTCGGCTTCGAGGCGCTGGAAGAAGACGCCGAACGCCTCGTTGGCGACCGCCAGCTGCGACACCGCCCCGGCTTCACCCGGGCCGAACGTGTCCGGGCTCTCCGTCGTGTGGTTGTCGTGCAGGTCGGTCAGGCTGAAATAGACGACCGGCACGCCGGCTTCCAGCATGGCCGCGCCATAGCCCAGCACCTGCGCCGGCGTCCCGTCGAAACCGGGGAAGCCCGGAGTGCCCTTCGAATTGGTGATCGGCTGGCCGTTGAGGTCGAGGACCACGTTGGTCTTGGTCGGGGTGATCTGCGGCGCGATGTATTTATTGCCGTAGAGCGCCTCGAAGCCGACATAGCCGCCCGGCTCGTCCGGCAGGACGTCGGCATGGGCGTTCGGCGAGGTTCCGCAGAGCGTGCTGCCCTGCGCGCAATGGATCACGAGGCCTTCGAAGTCGGCCGCAGCCAGGGTCGAGTTCGCCTTGGCTTCGATGAATTCCGGCGAACCGCTGCCGAACACGTTGGTGATGTCGCCGCGCGCCGTCGTGCTGACGTTTTCCAGCTCGGTATTGGCGAAGGCGACCGAACCGAAATCGCAGCCCGCGCGGGTGAAAGTGACCCACGGCGCCGGCGCGTTCAGCCCGTTCGGCCCCACCATGTTGAAATTCGTGTCGAAGCCGGTCGAATCATTGACCAGCGAGGTCCAGTAGGTGAATGCGCTCGGGAAAATCGTGGGCTGGCCGTTTTCGCGATAGAGCACGTAGCTGTTGGCGACCGGAATGCCGAGGCCGTCGCCATAGAGGCCGGTCAGTGCGCTGGTGAATCCCAGCGCCGTGTGCGAGATCAGCTGGGTGTGGCTCGCCGACATGATCGAGCCCTTCTGCTGGAAGAAATTCAGCAGGTTGGGCATCTGCTCTATTTCCGACGGGACGTTCGGATTGTCGCGGGTCAGATGGACGTTGTCGAACTGCAGATAGACGACGTGCTCGATCTTGTTGCCGGCCGATTGCAGCTTGCAGCTGGCCTGCACCGGTAACGCCGCCGCCTGCGCCGCCGTGGCGCCGAGACCGATCGCTGCCGCCGTAGTCGCGAGCAGCGCCGAGACCCGTTTCACGCGTGAAATGAATATTGGCATCCTCATTCTCCGTTATTGCGTCATATCCGAAAAAATGGTTGCGACGATCGGGATCGAGACGCCGCGCGCCGGGCCGCTCGAATTTTGAGGCTCTGGGATCGGTCCGGCAAAAGTCAACTCGATGAGGTCAGCGCGTCCCGAACAACTCCGCGTTGTTGAGCAATAAAGCGCAACTGAATCCAGCGCCGGGTCCTACCGACGGTGAATTCCGGTCGCCGGCTCGAGCGCTCTCACGCCAAAGGGCACGCGGCACTTTTGATCGATTTCGTGACAAACGTACGACTCATGCTGTGACGGCGGCACCTCCTGCCGGAAAATGCCACACATAGCTTGTTCAATCCTTAGTGAGCTGAGTCCAGTCGGTCAGGAATATTTCAACAATGTTACGAATTGCCGCCAAAGATCGGGCCGCGCGCTCCGTCGAGCGGGACGCCGAGCCGCGCCCGTCGCCCTCAAAATTCGGAGCCCGATTTCGAGGTGTCCTCACTCGTCCCGCTTCGCCCGGCAGATCGCGGATGACGGCCACGGATCAGACTCGGCGAGCGAGGGTGACGGCTGGTCCAGACTGCCGAACTTTGCGGGCAGCACGCGAATGATCGCCATCATGCCGTTATCCTCGTGATCGGTCAGATGGCAATGGAACGGGATGTCGCCCGCGAGTTCCTCGGGGAACATGACCTTGATGCGCACGCGCCCGGGCACGGCCGGTCGCTCGGCACGCGCATCGGCGCGCGTTGCATAGGGCACATTGACGACATCCAGCAAACCCTGGTCCGAGGCGGGCTGCCCGTTGACCTCGAGCACGCGGAAATGGACCTGGTGGATGTGGAACGCATGCAATTCATTGGTCCAATTCTCGATCACCCATTCCTCGACGGCCCCGGCCCCGACGGTGATCAACGGCGGGCCGTTCATCTCATAGGGCCGGAATTCGGCGCCGGGCTTGCGTTCCATGATGTAGAAATCGGTCTGATCGTCGTCGCCCGGACGGGGATATTCGGCCAAGGCGATGACGCGCTCGCGATCGGTCGTGCGCGCCAGCAGGCCCGAAAAGACCGTCGGCGGCACGGAATTGGCAGGGGGTAGTGCGGGCGCCGGACTTGCGGCCGTCGGCGTCGCCGTGATCACGGCCAGCCGCCGTTCGGGCACCTTGTCGCCGGCACAGCCGGTATCGACGGCATGAGTGACGAAGTAGGCCTTGTGACCCTGCGCCGGGGCCTCGATCAGGAATTCCACCCGGCCGGAAGGCGGCACGAATTGCGATGCCGTGGTGGCGAGGGCGGGCAGGCGGTTGCCGGCATCGTCCGTCAGCGGGGCACCGTCACGCGCCACGATCTTGATCGGCAGCGGCGCCCCGTGCTCGTCGATCACGGCCAGATCCAGGAACGCATCGTTGGCGGCGTTCACGACCCGCCACAATTCGGTCGTGCCGGCACCGATCCGGATCGGTGCGAGATCGCGGTCGGCCGGCTCGCCGTCGAGGATCTTGGCGCCGTTCAGCGTCAGTTCGTCGAGCCCGGTTTCGGAGGAACAGTCGAGTTCGTCCACGCTGTCGACCAGCTGGCCGCTCTGGCGCCGCTCCCGCTGGCTCTCGCCTTGCTCGCCATGCGCCAGAACACCCGTTTGCGTGGTCTGGAGGGTGACATCCTGCGTTTGGCGGATGACGAAGACGCGATCCTTGATGCCGGCCGCGCGCCTGGCATCATCCTCGGGCCCTTCGACGACGATGGCGCCGGACAGGCCCATGAGCATCTGCGCATGGACCTGGCCGTGGACATGGGGATGGTACCAATAAAGGCCTGCCGGCATGGTCGCCGGCACGTGATAGCGATACGTCACCTCGCGCTGGCCGCAGATCGCCGGCCCGACGGCCGGGTCGGCGCAGGTCTTCAAAACCTCGTCCTGCGGCACCTCCGGCGGGACCGCGAAGCCATGGACATGCAGATTCGTGGCCCCGGTCGCCGGATGCCGCATCCCGGAGACGACCGGGTAGAAGCCGCTGCGAACCCGCAGGGGCAAATTCGGGCGGTCCAATTTGGCGGGCGTCGACAGCGAATCGATCGCCGCCGGATCGGTGATCTCGTTGCGCAGCGTGATGACCAGATCCGACCCCAGCCGGGTGCGGATGACCGGCGCCTCGGCAACGCCGCCGGCGACATAACAGAGGCGCTTGGAATCCTGCTTCACCGTCAACTTCAGCCCGCCGGGCAAATCGGCCGGCGCCATCTCGGGCGCGAAGTGACCGCGCGGCGGCGCTCCCACCCCGCAGGGCGCATGCGCGCTGGATTTCGGACGGAAGTCGGGGCCGGACCGATCCAATGCCGCCTCGACCAGCGGCGACCCGCCCAGAACCGCGAAAATCGCAACCGACGCACAGAGGACACGACCCATCGCCTTGAACCCTTCCGACCAACCTCGCAGCCTGGACTGTGTCGATCGAGGATCGTCCTGTCGTGTGAATTTGCTGTGAAATTCGACAATCGGAACCATGCCGGCGCAAAGCATGCTGCCGCGTGCCCCGCGCTTGGAGACTTCCCCGCCGGACGGGCCCCGGGCGCCTTGCACCGGTCGGCACCGCATGTTAATTTACCTGACATGGACCGAGTGTAGGATATTTTCAATTGTGTTACAGCTGCTCGCACCATTACAGATCCTGGGCGCTTCTCTCGACAATATTGCTCGTCGCCGGGTTCACTGTCGCAAGTTCTACGGTAGGCACTGCCTTTGCCGCCGCGATCTGTGCGCCGCCGAGCGCGGCGCCGCCGATCTGCCTCACCGGGACCATCCTGTCGGCAGAGCTCCGCATCGCCATGCTCGAAGAGGCCGGGCGTAGCGGCGTCGAAGGTCATCGGCTCGGTGACACGATCGGCGATTGGCAGATCGTGGCGATCACGCAGCGCTCGATCACGCTGCAACAGGCCGGGAACACCGTCCAGATCGGGTTGTCCGCGGCCCAGCCCGCGGCACCGACCCCGGTGCCGGCGATCGTCCCCGCCGGCCATCCTCCGACCAACGGCCCGCATGAAATGGAAAACCGCGGCAATCACCATCCGCAGCCGGAATAACGAGCTCGGGGTACGAGATCGGCTGAACGCCCGCCCGGCCCCGGGTCCGGGGTCCGCCTCTAGCCCGCCCCGGTCAGCCGCGGCAAATGGTCGAGCGGGTCGATCGCCTTGGTTCCGCGGCGCAGTTCGAAATGGAGCTGCGCTTGGCCCACCCCGCCGCTGCTGCCGACCCGGGCGATGGGCTGGCCGCGCCGGATCTTCTGGCCCTTCTTGACCAGCAGAACCTGGTTGTGGGCATAGGCCGTGACCCAGCCGTCATCATGCTTGATCAGCAGGAGATTGCCGAAACCGCGTAACTCGTTGCCGGCATAGGCGACGATACCGCTCTCGGCGGCGCTGACGGTCGTGCCCTCGGGAGCGGCGATGTTGATGCCGTCATTATGGGCGCCGGCGGCCGGGGTGCCGAACACGGTGAGAATCCGGCCGCGCACCGGCCACAGGAAAAGCGGCGGCACCGGATCCGGGTGATCGGCGACGAGGGCGGCGACCGAGGGTGCCGAACCCTCGGGCACGGGCGCGGGGTTCGCCCCGCTCTCGCGTTCCGGCGGCGGCGCTCCCGAAGGCGCCGGTACGGGCTCGACCGGCGCCGCTGGCGGCGCAGCAGGCTGAAGCGGGGTCGGCGCCTGGGCCGTCTCTGGCCCGGCTGCCGGCGCCGGCGGAGCCGGCTTGGCCGGCGGGGGCAGCGGGACTACGGCGACCGTCCCCGGACCAGGGGGAACCGGCCCGGCCGGCGGAACCGCCGGAGCCGGTGCCGGTACGGCGGGGGGCGGGGCGATCCCGCCGGCCTCGACCGGCGCGGGCAGGATCAGAACAGCGCCGGCCTTGATCGTATAGGGCGGGTTCAGATGGTTTTCCCGGGCCAGGGCCGACGCCTCCACGCCCTGTTGCCGGGCCACGGCATAGAGCGTCTCGCCCGGCTGGACGATGTGCTGGCGCGTCCGCGGCAGGCTCAGAGACTGCCCAGCCCGAAGCCGATAGGGCGGCTGAAGCTTATTGGCGTCGATGAGCGTGCGGACCGGCACGTTCGCCTCCCGCGCGACGGCTGAAAGCGTCTGGCCCGGCCGGACGATCACCGTTCCCGCCGGAGTTTCTACGGGTGCGGCCGGGGCCGGGCTCGGCGCCGGCGTCTGCACCGCTTCATTTTCGGCATCGATCACCGGCGCCGGCGGTTCGTCGCGGATGCAGCCGGCGAGCAGGAGCGCGAGCAAGCCCGAGGCGGCGAGCCGAGCCGCTCTCATGTTTCTTCCACGCGCCGTCCGGACGGGGCTTCGCGCGGCAAACCGGGGACCAGGGGAACAAAGCGGACCAGGCACAATTCCTCGCGAGATAGAGCCCCCTCGGCGTCGCGACGCACTCGCACCAGGGACTGGTTGCGCCGCTCGCGCCCGAGCGGCCCGACCAGAATGCCATCGGGCGCCAGAAGATCAACCAATGCTTGCGGCAACTCGGGGGCGGCCGCAGTCATCAGTATCCGGTCGAAGGGTGCCGGCTCCGTCCAGCCTTTGCTCCCGTCGCCGAACCGGCTGGTGACATTGCCCAAGCGCAGCTCGCGAAACCGCTGTTCGGCGTCGCGCAGCAGGCCGCGGTGCCGCTCGATAGTGAAGACCCGGCGGCAGAGCAGCGCCAGAATCGCCGTCTGATAGCCGGAGCCGGTCCCGATCTCGAGCACCTGGTGACGCTCGCCCAATTCCAGCGCCTGGGTCATGAGGGCGACGACCAGAGGCTGGCTGATGGTCTGGCCATGGCCGATGGGCAAGGCGACATCGTCCCAGGCATGCGCACTGAAGGTCGGCGGCACGAAGAGATCGCGCGGCACTCGCGTCATCGCGCCGAGCACGCGGGCGTCCCCGATCCCGGCGCGCGCCAGCTCCGCGGCCAGACTCTCGGCCTTGCGGATTCGGCCGGGATCGGCAGCGAGACTCACGGAAAGACGCTCCGCAAGGCTTCGAGCCCGGCTTGGTGGGTGAGGTCGAGATGGACCGGCGTCACCGACACGCCGCCGGCCGCGACGATGGCCATATCGCTGCCCGGCTGGGCCGCGTATTCGTTGCGATTGGGGCCGATCCAATAGAACCGGCTGCCACGCGGATCGGTGCCCTCGACCAGATTGTCGCCCATGCGGCGCTGGCCCTGGGCACAGGCGTGGATGCCGGTCACCTGGGCCACGGGGATATTCGGGATATTGACGTTCATCAGCGTGTTGGCCGGCCAGGGCCCCGTCACCAGCCGCTCGACGATCGCAGCGATCAAGGATGCGGCGGTATCCCAGAGCGGGGTGGCACCATTGCTGACGGCGAGGCTGACGGCGATCGACGGCACCTGGAGCAGGGCCCCTTCCATCGCCGCTGCGACCGTGCCGGAATAGGTCAGATCCTCGGCGAGATTGGCGCCGCGATTGATGCCGGAGATCAGGAGAGACGGCGGCCGGTCGCGCATGATCTGGCGGATGGCGAGGAGCACGCTGTCGGTCGGCGTGCCGTCGACCGCGAAGCGCCGGCTCCGTCCCAACCGGCGAATGCGCAAGGGCCGGCGCAATGTCAGCGAGTGGCCGGCGCCGCTCTGTTCCAGCTCGGGCGCGACGACCCAGACATCGCGGCTGACTCGCCGCATTGCGTGCTCCAGCGCCTTCAGCCCCGGGGCGGCGATGCCGTCGTCGTTCGACAGCAGAATCCGCGCCTCGGCCAGATCGAACGACGCGTCGAACATCACGCGCCGATCACCTCGAGCCCGCCCAGATAGGGCTGCAGCGCCGGCGGCACGGCGACGGTGCCGTTGCCTCGCTGATAATTTTCCAGGACTGCGACGAGAGTGCGGCCGACGGCGAGGCCGCTGCCGTTCAAAGTATGGACGAAACGAGTGTTCTTGCCCTCCTTCGGGCGAAACCGGGCCTTCATCCGCCGCGCCTGGAACTCGCCGCAATTGGAGCAGCTGGAGATCTCGCGATACGTCGCCTGGCCCGGCAGCCAAACTTCCAGATCATAGGTCTTGCGCGCGCTGAAGCCCATATCGCCGGCCGAGAGCAGCATCACCCGATAGGGCAGGCCCAGGCGCTGCAGGATGGTCTCGGCCGCCGAAGTCATCCGCTCGTGCTCGGCCTCGGAGTGGTCGGGGTGGGCGATCGAGACCAGTTCGACTTTGCTGAACTGGTGCTGGCGGATCATGCCGCGAGTATCGCGCCCGGCCGCCCCCGCCTCGGCGCGAAAACAGGGGGTGAAAGCCGTCAGGCGCTGGGGCAGCGCCGCCTCGTCCAGGATCTCGTCGGCGGCTAGGTTGGTCAGCGACACTTCGGCCGTGGGAATGAGCCAGCGGCCATCGGTGGTGCGGAATTGCTCTTCGGCGAATTTCGGCAGTTGGCCGGTGCCGAACATGGTCCGATCGGCGACCAGCAGCGGCGGCGAGATCTCGGTATAGCCGAACTCCCGCGTATGGATATCGAGCATGAAGGCGCCGAGCGCCCGCTCCAGCCGGGCGAGTGCCCCCTTGAGCACGACGAAGCGCGCACCCGCGAGCTTGACAGCCCGCTCGAAATCCATGAGCCCCAGCTGCTCGCCCAGCTCGAAATGCTGTTTCGGCGCGAAGGGCAGGTCCGGCGGGACACCCCAGCGGCGAATCTCGACATTGCTCACTTCGTCGAGCCCGTCGGGCACGTCGTCGGCCGGGATGTTGGGGAGAGCGGCGAGACGGCGCTCGAGGTCGTCGGCCAGGCGGCGATCTTCGAGTTCGAGTTCGCCCATCCGGTCCTTGGCCGATGCGAGTTCGGCCATCAGCGCCTCGGCCGACTCGCCTTTGGACCGAGCTTGGCCGATCCGGCGCGAGCCCTCGTTGCGTCGGCTCTGGAGGTCCTGCAACTCGGTCTGGGCCGCGCGCCGGGCCGCGTCGAGTGCCAGAATCTCGGCCGCGACCGGGGCGAGCCCGCGACGGGCGAGGCCCCGATCGAACCGATCGGCATCGTCGCGGAGGAGTTTCAGATCATGCATCGGGGCTCTTGCAGCGTCGTTGCGGGGGCGGGATGGTTATAGGGAGTTCGGGCCGGAGCGTCACGCCCCGCGGAACGGCGTCGCCGGCAAAACCCCAGGACCATGGGCAGAAGGCGGACGATCGATCATCTCCGCGCCGCCGCCAGCCCCGGTCCCGCTTCGCCCACGGACAGCCGCCAGGCTGCGATCATCCCGGCCGCCGCGACCGCGGCACCGACAGCCGAGCCCGTCAGCCGGACCATGCCCGGTCCCACCGCACCGATGGCCCTATCGCCGGTGATCGAGCCCCGGCTGGCAGGCGAGCGAGAGGCCCGGCTCGGCCCGACACGCGAGGGAGCCGTTTCAGCGAGGGCGCGTCGGGCGCAGACCAGTATCGAGCTAATATGGAATGTCGTCCGGATCCCGGTCGGACCCGATGATCGATCGCTCGCCCTTGGTGATCGCCCCCCAACAGCCCATGTCGTGCGCATGGCTGGTCTTGGCCAGCGAAATGTCTTCGCCCAAGGCCTCGAGGTAAGGCCACATGGCGCTGCGGATGATCGATTCGTAGAGGTCGTAATCGCGGGTATGGACCAGATAGGCCTTGTTGAAGCCGCACAAGACCATCCGGATCTCGGGATTGAGATCGAGCCATTTGCAGGTCGCGGTGGTTATCTGCGGATATCGCGGACTATAATAATCGTCGACGGCGATGATGCCGCCCTGGGCCAGATAGTCTTTCGCAATGGTGAGATCGGTCAGGACCCCATGTCCGTTGTGATCGCCGTCGACATGGATCAGCCGACAGCTGTGCCGATATGCTGCCGCCTTCGTCTGGTTCAGCCGGTCGCTCGCGGATTGGATCAAGACCGGCTCGGCGCGGTACCCGGCCATCCGGCGGCCGACTGCCGACAGATCGGCGAGATCGACGAGAATGCAGGTATCGCTCTTGGCCAGAAATTGTGCCGCCAAATGCGCCGAACGACCGCGGAAGACGCCCAGCTCCAGGAAATTGCCGGATATTCCGCAACTGTTCTGCGCACTCAGCAGAAACGACCAGATCGCTTCCGATTGAGGCCAATAATATCCTTCAACGTCGGCGAAATCGACTCGAAATTGTTTGAAATTTCGCTGCCCCCACACCAGGCTGTCTTCCTGCGGCCGGCGAAAGCGCTGGACCGCCCGGACAAGTCTCAGCTTCGCCTTTTCCAGGCCGGGTATTCTGTTACCGATCATCGGCTTTTACCTTGCCGTTGGGGAGCGAAGGATCATCGCCAGGGCAATCGGCGCGATCAAGGGATAACATCATCTGGTCGCGATTCGGCGCCGTCTCGAGGTTCTTCACCCGGCTGCCGGTTTCGGCCTGTCAGAGCGGGAGGACCGTGGAGTGGGTAGCTTCTGCAAAAACTGCCGGCTGGCGCTGCTCGCCGGTTTCGCGCTCGCCGGCCCGGCGGCTGGGGGCGCTCCGACGGGGTGGCGCGAAACGACCTTCGGCGAAGGGACCGAGGCCCTCGCCCGGCAATTCGGGCCGGCGGCGACGCGGCTCGAGCGACCGATCGATTTCGGCGATGCCCATGCCGATCTGGTCTTGAAAAACTACGAGATCGGCGGCTTCGGCTTCATCGTGTTCTTCCAGATGGACAATGCCGGCCGGGGCCTGAAGCGTATCCAGATCGAGCGCGGCCGGCACGGTGCGGTACCGCAGGTCGCCAAGGCGGCGTTCGACGCGCTGGTCCGGATCTATGGGCGGCCGAGCGAGAGCTGTGCCGCCCGGGCCCACACCATCGATGCCCAAAATCTGATCGAACTGATCTGGCGGCGCGACGGCGCCATGGTCCGCGCCTTGTTTCGCGAGGCGAGCCTCGACACCCTCGATCCTTATCTCGCCCGCGATGTCGGCGATCTGACCTTGGGCACGACGACGGTCGGTTTGTCGCAGCAGCTGCTGGTCCGGATCGCACCCTCGGGCACCGAACCGGATGATTGCCGGCCGAAGCGATGACGCGAAGAGACTGATGGCATCGCCGATCGATTGGGGTATTTTGACCGTCGGCCGAGCTCGGGCCACGCCGGAGCATTCGAGAAGGAACGCCATGCGCTGCTGCTACTCTCCTGCCCTCCTTCTGGTCGGCCTCCTCGCCGTGGGGCTCGCAGCGGCCGAGCCGGTCGACCGGCGCGAGGCCGGATCGCTGGTGCTGGAAAACATCCCGCCGACTCCCCCGGCCCTCGCCGGCTCGCTCCGACGCTGGGAGAATGCCCGGGCTGCCGTGTTCGAGGATTGGCTGGCCGACGGCTCGATGCTGATCGCGACCCGGTTCGGGCAGACTTCGCAGATTCACCGGGTCGCCGCTCCGGGGGCCGCGCGCGAGCAGGTGACCTTCTACGACGAACCCGTCGCCGATGCTCGGGCGCGGCCGGGCCGGGCCGACCGGTTCCTGTTCCGACGCGACATCGGCGGGGCCGAGTATTTCCAGATCTATCTGGCCAGCCTGGCCGGCCCGGCCGAGGCGATCACCCTGCCCGGGACCCGCAACCAGGCGCCGATCTTCTCGCCCGACGGCACCGAAATCGCCTGGGCGTCGGTCGTCAAGGGCCAGGCCGATTACGACATCTGGGTCATGCGCGCCGACGACGAGGCGAGCCGGCGGGTGGCCTTCCACGGTACCGGCGAAAGCGATCCGGAGGCCTTCGCCCCCGACGGCAAGAGCCTGGTCTTCCGCCAAGAGATTTCCGCCGCCTCGCAGAAGCTGTTCCTGCTCGATGTCGCTACCGGTGCGGTCAAGGAGATCAATCCGAGCGCCGAGGAAATCGCTTATGGCCGGCCGCACTTCACTGCCGACGGCAAGGCGCTGGTGCTGACCTCGAACCAAGGCGGCGAGTTCAGCCGCCTCATCCGCTTGGACCTCGCCTCCGGCGTCTCGACCCCGATCGGCGAAAAGCTCGATTGGGATATCGAGGCGGTCGATCTCAGCCCGGACGGCAAATGGCTGGCCTATACCGTCAATGAGGACGGGCTGTCGACGCTGCGGCTGGGCAAGCCCGCCGGCGGGCCCGCGAAAGCGGTGACGGGCTTGCCCAGAGGCGTCATCGACACGGTGAAATTCTCGCCCGACTCGAAGCGCCTGGCAGTCAATCTCGAATCCGCGACCCAGCCTCTCGATGTCTGGAGCGTCGAGCCGGCGACGGGCAAGCTGGAGCGCTGGACCCGGAGCGAGACCGGCGGGCTCGATTCCGCGAGCCTGGTCGACGCCCGGCTGATCCATTACCCGAGCTTCGATGCCCGCTCGATCCCGGCCTTTCTCTATGAGCCGAAGACCCACAAGGACCGGCTGCCGGTCATCATCTCGATCCATGGCGGGCCGGAGGGGCAGGAGCGCCCGGGGTTTCGGCCGACCGACCAATATTGGGTGACGGAGCTGGGGGCCGCCCTCATCACCCCCAATGTCCGCGGCTCCGACGGTTACGGCCGAACCTATCTGGCGCTCGACAACGGCATGAAGCGGCAGGATGCGATCAAGGATATCGGCGCACTCCTCGACTGGATCGCGACCCGGCCGGAACTGGATCCGACCCGAGTCGTGGTCAGCGGCGGCTCCTATGGCGGGTTCATGACCTTGTCGGTCTATGCGACATATGGCGACCGGCTCGCCGGCGCCTATGACGTGGTCGGCATGTCGAATCTCGTGACCTTCCTCGAGCACACCGAAGCCTATCGGCGCGATCTCCGGCGCGTCGAGTATGGCGATGAACGGGATCCGGCGATGCGGCAATACATGGAGGATACGGCGCCGCTGAACAACACGGGCAAGATGACCAAGCCCCTGTTCGTGGTCGCCGGCAGGAACGACCCGCGCGTGCCCTATACCGAAGGCGAGCAGCTGATCGCCAAGGTTCGCGCCCAGGGCGGCGATGTCTGGTACATGCTGGCCAATGACGAGGGCCACGGCTTCCGCAAGAAACCCAACCGCGATGCCCAGCGCGCCGCCGAAACCCTGTGGTTCGAGAAAGTACTGGGGCTGGAGAAACCGCCGGGGCCGAGCGAGTGAGGGTCGCGCAATGACTCGTCCGATCCTGCTCCTGGCGCTGCTGCTGGGATTGCTCCCGCTCCCGTCGCGTGCCCAAGCGGTGCCCGAGATCGCCTTCGATTCGGTGCCGAACCCGCTGAAGCTGCCGCCCGACCTCTATTTCGGCGAAGTGTCGGGCGTGGCGGTGAATTCCAAGGGCCATGTCTTCGTCCTGTCGCGCGGCAATACCACGGGTGCGGCCTATCAGGCGGCCGCCGCCCAGCTCCTCGAGTTCGGCCCGGACGGCAAGTTCCTGCGTGAGATCGGCCACAATCTCTATGCCTGGTCCTTCGCCCACACGGTCAAGGTCGACCGTGCCGACAATGTCTGGGTGACCGACAAGGGCTCCGACATGGTGATCGAATTCGATCCCGCGGCCCGGGTCAGCATGGTCTTCGGCCGCAAGCAGGAAGCCTCGGACGAGGATACCGGGCCGCTGAAGCATCCGAAACCGCCGCTGCCGCCGGTCGACGGCCGGTTCCGCCAGGTCACCGACATCGCCTGGGACAGTGCCGGGAACGGCTATATCAGCGACGGCTACATCGATTCGCGCATCGCCAAGGTCAGCCCCGACGGCGAATGGCTGACCAGCTGGGGCGAGCCCGGCTCGGGGCCCGGCCAGTTCCAGACGCCGCACAGCATCGCCATCGATGCCCAGGACCGGATCTATGTCGCCGATCGCGGCAATCGCCGGATCCAGATCTTCGACACCTCCGGCACGCTCTTGGGCCAGTTCACGATCGACGTGCCCTATGATCCCGCCGCCAAGCCCGCGATCGGCAACAAGCCGGTGCTGCCGGTACCGGAGGGCACGCAACAGACCATGGCGCCGGGAGCACCCTGGACCGTATGCATTCCGCCGGGTCCCCACCAGGTGCTCTATGCTTCCGACGGCTATCCGGGCCGGATCTACAAGCTCGGTCTCGACGGCAAGGTCCTGGGTGTCCTCGGCCGCTCCGGCAAGAAGCTGAAGCAATTCGGCTGGATCCACGAGATCGCCTGCCCTTCCGAGAACGAACTCTGGGTCGCCGAGTTGCTGAATTGGCGGGTCCAGAAGCTGATCTTGCACCCGAGCCCGTGAGCCTCGCGCGCGTAGCCTCGGGCTGAAGGCGAGGTTGCGGGCTCGATACCGGCCTGGCCGGTCACGGCGGTGCGGCACTCAGCTGAATTGAGCGACGAACGCGATGGATCCGGCACTGATCGCCGCCGTCTGGACGCTCGCCGGCTCGATCGGCCAGCAACGGCGGCGAGTGTCGCGGATATGCCGTCTGTCCAGAACCGGAACCGGCGCGGACAGTTCGGACCCGACACGAGCCGTTACTTCGTCGGCTCATCGCGGCTTCCCGCGAAGATCAGCCCATGAGTAGTTTCCGACCCTGCCGCAACAGGGCCGCGACCGGATAATGTCGGGTCGGCTGCGTGACGCGCTCGACAGGCGAGACATCGATTGCTTTTCTTGGGATCGTCTCCTGCCCGAGGCGCGCTGCCGCGTCCTCAAAAAGGATCATTCGAGTTTCGCTGACGCGGTCGCCCGCGTCTTCGCCAGGTAGTTTACCCGTGGGAACGGCGTTGAACCTATCTCGGGCGGCCGGTGTTAGCTGTTCAGTAAACCCGTACCAATAGGAGTGTGTCGACATGTTTGGAAAATCTGTATTGGCGATAGCCGTGGCCAGTGTGGCCGTTGGTACGCTCGCACTCGGAACGCCGGCCCGTGCGGCAGATACCGTCAAGTCCGGGGTGCTCACCTGCCACGTCGATAGTGGTTGGGGGTTCGTTTTCGGCTCGTCGCGCGACCTCCGTTGCACCTATAGCGGTAATGGTCGCTCGGAACATTATCGCGGCAGCATCTCGAAATTCGGCGTCGATATCGGGTATCTGGAGAGCGGCGTGCTCGTCTGGGGCGTGTTCGAGCCGACCTCCGATCTGGGCAAGGGCGCGCTCGCCGGGACCTATGACGGCGTTGCCGGCGGTGCGTCGGTCGGCGTCGGTGCCGATGCCAATGTGCTCGTCGGCGGCTCGAACCGTTCGATCTCCTTGCAGCCGCTGAGCCTCGAGGGCGATCGGGGGCTGAACGTAGCAGCCGGCGTCGCCTCGGTTTCGCTGCACTTCGAGCCCTGATCTCCGCTGTCGAGCGGTCGACTTTCCGGCGGGTGCAACGCCCGCCGGAGAGCCGGATCGGGATAGTTTCCGTGTAAATGCACGTTTCCAACCGGACCGATCGGATCGGCCCGGTTATTTTGACATTGCTCACCTCCGGCCGGCGGGCCATAAATCTCCGGGCTCCAGTCGTACCTTCGCGTTTCCAGAACCTCAGCGGGAAAATCTCGATGGCGGAACCGACAGCGGACATCCGGCAGGCTGTTCCGGCGCGGCGTATTCTCTGCGTCTTCCCGAACTACAGCCCCTCGTTCGGCACCTTCAATGCGATCTACCCCTTGCGCGGTGTCAGCGCCTTCATGCCGCCGCAAGGCCTGCTCCTGATCGCAGCCTATTTGCCGAGGCACTGGGAAATCCGCTTCGTCGACGAGAACATCCGGCCGGCCGCGGCTTCCGACTTCGCCTGGGCCGATGCGGTGCTGGTCAGCGGCATGCATATCCAGCGCCGGCAAATTACCGACATCGCCGCCCGTGCCCGCCGGGCCGGGCGCGTCGCGGTGCTGGGCGGACCCTCGGTCACCGCAGCCCCGGATTGGTATCCCCAGTTCGACTATCTCCATCAGGGCGAGATCGGCGACGCCACCGACGCGCTGGTCGAGGCGCTGGCGCAGTCCGCGGCCCGGCCGCCGGTCCAGATCCGCCTGGAGACCAAGGAGCGGCTGGCGATCGACGCGCTGCCGATGCCCGCCTATCATCTGATCGAGCTCGGCCGCTACTTCATCGCCAGTATTCAATTCTCCAGCGGTTGTCCTTATCGCTGCGAGTTCTGCGACATACCGGCGCTCTATGGCCGAGTGCCGCGGCTGAAGGCGCCGGACCGGGTGACCGCCGAACTCGACGCCATTCTCGCCGCCGGCCATCCGCCGGCCGTCTATTTCGTCGACGACAATTTCATCGGCAACCGCCGCGCCGCGCGCGACTTGCTGCCGCATCTCATCGCGTGGCAGCGCCGCAATCATTACCCGCTGCAATTCGCGTGCGAGGCGACGCTCAACATCGCGCAAGAGACCGAACTGCTCGCCATGATGCGCGAGGCCTATTTCTGCACCATTTTCGTGGGCATCGAGACGCCCGACGCCGATGCTCTGCGCGCGATGGCCAAGGACCAGAACGCCAAGTTCTCGATCCTCGACGCCGTCGCCACCCTCAACCGCTACGGCTTCGAAGTCGTCTCGGGGATCATCCTCGGCCTCGACACCGACGCGCCCGACACCGGCGACCGGCTGCTCGCCTTCATCGAAGCGAGCCAGATCCCGATGCTGACCATCAATCTGCTGCAGGCCCTGCCGCGCACCCCGCTCTGGACCCGGCTGGAACGGAGCAATCGATTGGTGGACGACCCGGCGCGGGAATCGAACGTCGAGTTTCTGCTGCCTTATGAGAGCGTGCTCGAGATGTGGCGCCGCTGTGTGCGCGAGGCCTACAGCCCCGAAGCCGTCTACCGGCGCTTCGACCATAATGCCCGCCACACTTATCCGAACCGGATCCGCCCGGATCCCCGCGGCCGGCTCACCTTGCGCAATCTCTGGCAGGGCTTGCGGCTCGCCGTCAATCTCCTGGTCCGGGTCGGCCTCTTCGCCGATTATCGCCGGCATTTCTGGCGAGTCGCCGGGCGGGAACTCGCCAAGGGCCATGTCGAGGCGGCGTTCAACATCGCGCTGGTGGCGCATCATCTGATCATCTTTTCCCGCCAGGCGCTGGCCGGCGACCACAACGCATCGTTTTATTCGGCCAAGCAGGCGGGTGCGCCGGCTCCACTGGCGCTGACGCAGGCGGCGCCGGGAGACTGAGCGGCGGCGGCAAACCGGCGTGGCATCGAATTTGTCGGAGGTCATCCTCAAAACTACCGCAAGTGATTGAAGTTCTAGACCGAATATCCGTGCAGTTCGGCGGCGACCGCCAGATCGAGGTCAGCGGTCAGTAGTGTCGGTAAGAGACCCTGCCGCTTCAGACCTGCGATTTCCAACAAAACGGCGTCGGTCAAACCCAGCTTGGCATACTCGAGACGCCGGGCCGCTTCGACGCTCGCGATACCCAGTTCCTGCCGACTCTGGATGAACGATCTCAGCGCTTCGGTCAGTTCCTGTCGAGCGGGATCGCCGATTTGCCGTAAGAGGTTGGAGGTTTCTGTCAAGGTATTGGGCGTCACTATGATTTCAGAATGGGAATTATCCCCTTGACGCAGGTAGCGACTGATAGGACTATTTCATACCCTATATCCGGCGCTCGCCCCACCCGCGGACATAAGCGAACGCTATTCGCTCCGGGGCCGCACTTTAATCGATCAGCTTTCTGACCCATGCTGAACTGGTGAGGACGATCTCTGGTCGCGGGAGGTGGTTATCAATTATGACGCCTCCCATAACGGGCACCGGATGTCGATATGCCTCAGGCTCTAGGTCCGACTCTAAGCTTATGTGATTACGATAATTATTATCATATTTAATTTCTGCTATAATTCCCACAGATGGACTCCCATGCCATAACAAGCTTGACGGACGGCTCGATCTGTGGCAAAGGATCCCGCATGTCGGACCTTCTAGCAGCAGCCCTGAACGAAGAGCGCACCCTACTCCAGAGATTGGAGGCGGTTCAGACCGTCATAAAGGCCTATGGGGGCACCCCGGTTACCGAGAAGAAGATCGCGTCCCCAGCACCGGCTGCGGGGGAGCAACAGCAGCCCGAGACCGATGGTGGACATCGGACTGCGCATCGGCGACCGAATGAGCGGACGACCCAGATTCGTAATATAGCTCGGGACTATATAGCTTCGCAGAACGGGTCGCCCGTGCCCACCAGAGAGCTATTGCCGGTGATTGAACGGCATGGGATTGACGTTGGCGGGAAGGACAAGAATTCGACCTTGTCCGCTCTTTTGTCATACTCGGATGAGTTTGAATCGAACGGTCGAGCCGGCTGGACATTGGCTCCTGAAGGCGCGGTGGCTCAGTCGGATCCGACCCATGAGCTGGCCAAGCATTCTCCAGCGCCGGAGAATGCTCAAGCTCCATCTGAGGCGCCTAACAGGCCTGCGCCGTCGCCAGGATCTAGCCTCGCGGATAAACTGAAGTCCTCCGCTGCCGTCTCGACGTTTCCCGCTCCGCCTGCCGACGTGCCCGCTCCGCCTGCCGACGTGCCGGCCAACCAATCGTTGCGCGGAGCGCCTAGAGGAACAACTGTAAGCAGGGGCATCGATCCGAGCATATTTTACAGGAAGGGTTTTGCAAAATGAAAGGGCCGCCTCGCGGTTACCCGCAACGCGGCCCCAATGAAATCGAAGGGCGGAAGTTTGGCGACCCATGCCCTCCGGTGTCGAAACCCCAAACCGCGGCCCGAAAGCCGAGAAAGGAGCATCCCTTGTGGCAAGCCGCCTTATTAGAACAATAGAGCTTGCGCTCTAGCGTATCGCTATCGCCGGCTCGGCCGTTCGTGGTGGCCAAAAGCCATCACGACGGCTCCCCTTATAGCACCGATCAAGATTTGTATCAAGAGTCCAACTGACAGAACGTCGGTTTGGACATCGGAAATCCGCGTTCAAGGAGGCGGTAATGGGAGCTCTTACTCTAAGTTGGCTAAAGTGCGGCAGCGATTTTCATTGGTGCTCGCTACAATATATCGATCTCGGCACGGTCAAGGAGTCCGGAATTTATGTCATATGGCATGAAGGGAACCCTAGCCGCGTCGTATATGTGGGGCAGGGCGATCCGATTTCGGCGCGGCTGGCATCTCACCAAAAGGATGCCCGTATTCAGGCGCACGCAAAGTCAGGGATCCTGAGGGTCACATGGGCAACTGTACCTGCCTATCAACGGGATGGCGTTGAACGCTATCTTGCGGATCAACTAAGGCCACTAGTCGGAGATGTGCACCCGGTCGCGAATCCGATTTCGGTGAATTCGCCGTGGTGATGGCTGCGCCCATCCCAGCAAGAAGCGCGTCAATCGTCTCGACAAGCTTCATGTACTGATACCAAGCCCAGGGTGGCTCCTCGCCGCCCTGGATCTTGGACCTTGCCCAGTCCCCGACCCGCTCAAGCTCTTCCTTCATGGCTCGCACCCCTAACGCCTCATGCTCGCATAATGACTGATCCCTTGCAAATGTTCCAATCGCCTTACGTTTTGGGCTGTTGGCATATCCCGCCCTCAGGACTGGCGGTAGCGGGACAGCAGGTATTTGTGCATCGAGTCGCGGATAATTTGATGACGGCCCACCAACCGCCATGATAACGAGAGAAGGCCTTTTGGTAGAATTCGGGCGGAAAGATTGAAAACGCGATCCATAGGTGTCAATGGGCTTTATCGGCGCAATATGTTGTGCTAGTAAGGAAAGAAAATGCGCAGCCTCGTCCAGACGGAACCGCCAAAGAATGACCCGCTGGTGTCAAGAGTTGTATGGGCTCGTTCGCCGAAGCAGGCCGGCGATGTTGAATATGTGCGGCTCGGCGTTCATCATCTTACGACGAGAAAAATGGTCGAATCGGGTCGCCTTGCTGCTATCGGGGAATATTGCGGCCTTATCCATGGAGAGGGCCTCCTTGCGGCGCCTGCGGGAATATTCCAGGGACTTAAGCGCCCGCTATCAGCGCCTGGGATGGATGGGAGGGTCTACGCTTACATCACGGTCCCTCACACTAATTTTACGTATTCGGGCGAAAATCGGCACGAGGGCAGCTGGCTCCGAAACGCCGCGCTTCCGAGCCGGTCGGTCTTCGTTGTGTTTGTCTCCTTCGGCAAAGATGTGGTATCGGATGTGGCGGAAAGCCTCGGCCCCGCTGATTCGGAGATCGGCGGGGCCATATTGTATTGGGAATGGACGCTTGCCGACGATATAGAAACTCGGCTACCTATCGGCTACAAGGATCGGTATAGGAGGATGGTATGGCGGGAGAATCGACCCTAAAAAGCCTAACGGCTCCGGGATGGAACGGCCCGTTAGGGCGGTTTGAGCCTTGCGCACGGTACTACGATGCAATGGACTTTCTTCTTTATTTGCAAGAAGACCTGTCTTACCGGGCAGATCGTGTTGACCACTACCTAACGCTTCTGTGGCACCCGTTAGAAGATCGAGCAATAGGCGTGAAGTTGAAAGGCTTTCGCTATTTGTTCCAGCGTATACAAGCGATCGTGGGCACACACGAAATCAACATCCTCGAAACTGATTTCGTTCCTCTCGTCTCTGCGCTTGAGGTTGCCATGACCGCAGGCTTAGGAGCGGCCACGATGGCGGTGGCCGAGCAGAAGCGTCGAGAAGAGAAGTACGAAACTGCACGTAAAATCATAGGGGCCGCAAAGATGCGTCCAGAAGAGCTTCGGGCCGCCTAGCTGTGTATGTTCACCGTCCGCTGACTCTGAAAAGGGCGATCAAAGAAGGCCGATTAACCGACTTCATCGCCCAAGAGGATGCGAACGGCGTTCGCGGGGCCGATCCTGCGGTATTCGATCGTATCATTGGGGCCGCGGTCAAACCGCCCCAATCAGCAGATCAAACATCCCGTTCACCATCTCGCGATGGTTTGACCGAAAAGTGAACTCCTCCAGGTACTTCTGCATGTGCTGCGGGCTGATATGGATATGAGTTGACCGAACCGACGCCTTAAACAGCTTCCAAAAGCTCTCTACGTGGTTGGTCGAAACGACCGTATCCAGCCGGAAATCGAAGTGAGCATAGTCCTTCTCGGCGTGCTTGACCTGGCCGTGCTGGTAGCCGTCCCCGCTGAGTAAACCATAGCTGACCAGCTCGTCCGTCGAGACGATCGATCCGGGCGCAACGGTATCGGTCACAACGCCCTTGAGGGTCGCGGTCTTCACGTCCGGGATCACAACGGTTTCAATCCGGCCGCCGCGCTCCGCCAGTCCCATGACGATCGTCTTTCCCGGTGCGCCGCGCCCGCGCTTCCCGCCGCTCCGCCTGCCGCCGACATAGGCTTCGTCAAGCTCGACGTGGCCTTGCAGGATTTCGAACCCATCGGCCTTGCTCATGAGCGTGCGGATTTGCTGGCCGATCCGCCATGCCGTCTTATATGTGACACCGAGTGTCCGCTGCAGTTCCTTGCCGGAAACACCGTGCCGCGTCGTGACGAACAGATAGATTGCATAGAACCAAATCTGCAGCGACGCGTGGCTGTCCTGGAATATCGTGCCGGCGCACGGGTAAACGTGATGGCCGCAATGGGCGCAAGAATAGGCCGGGCGATTGGAGAGCTTGTGGAACGTCGTAAGGTTCAGGCACTTGTCGCACGGGTGCCGCAGGCCATACCGAACGCCCATGATGTGCGCGAGGCAGGCATCATCGTCCGGGAAGCGGGCGAAGAATTCCTTCACCGAGAAAGCTTGGACGTTCGAGGATTTGGGCGGGTGCGGCATGGTCATCTCCTATGACCAAAATCCTATCGCACTGCCGTACCTGCGTCAAGGGGATAATTCCCTTCAGAATAGTCTTCCAACTGGATAATCAGAATTTTGTAATCGTCTGCTGTATATTGATTTCGGAGATTCTTGTGCTTACTTAAATAATCCAGCGATACTGTGCCGACAATCAGAAGCAACAGGAGATTGCTATCCAACAGCACCGGATTTTTCATTCCGCTTGCCCTTCGACAGGTCGGTTTTTCACCGAACGGACTTCGCCGTTAGCTAAAATTCGAACGATTTTGTATGATCGTTTCAAACGGACCGGCGCTGAGATCCCGAGATCGGGTGAGGGTATATCGAGCGGTGTGCTCCAAGGGCGCGAAAAGGCGATCGTGATCGCCCAGCCGCCCTGGGTGTCGTCAGTCCTGTCGACAGGTTCCACCTCCTCCAGACCGAGATTGGAAATCCTTTCATCCTGAAAGATTTCCTGAACGTAGCTCTTGGCCTTCGCGATTGCCTCCTTGACGTCCATGATCTCGTTCCTCCAATGCGTCCCCGTGGATCATATTGTCCACAGCTGGCCGCTCGGCGGAGTCGATTCCGCGCTGGCGAAATATGTGATTCGCCGCGTGGCGGTGCCGGAGCAATCCTGTGGAGATTCGCGATCAGTCGCATCGCGCACTACTCTCCCTTGTCCGCTTCCGCCTGATCCAGATGGCCGGCCGGCGGCAGCAGATCCGACGTCCAGCCGCCGCCCAGCGCCTGGATGAGCGTCACGCTGGCGACCAGCCGGTCTTGCAGGATGGTCAGCTCCGCTTCCTCTTCGGTGAGCGCGGTCGCCTGCGCCGTCACCACCGACGTGTAGGCGACGGTGCCGGCCTTGTACTCGTTGATGAACAGTTCTACCGCCAGCTTCGCCTGCTTGACCGTGTCGGCCTCGACCACGGCCTGCTTTTCCAGGATGCGCAAGGTCGCGAGCTCGTCTTCGACCTGCTGGAACGCGGCGAGGACGGTCTGGCGGTAATTGGCCACCGTCTGGTCGTAGTTGGCGCGGGCGGCGGCGACGGCGGCACTGCGCGAGCCGGCATCGAACACCGTCTCGCTGAGCGAACCGCCGACCGACCAGACCGTGTTCGCAGCCGAAAACAGGGCGCCCAGCGTCGGGCTGGTGAAGCCGTAGGAGCCGGTGAGCGTCAGATCCGGATAGAAGGCCGAGATCGCCACGCCGATCTGGGCGTTCGCGGCCGCGACCAGACGCTCGGCATCGGCGATGTCGGGGCGGCGCTCGAGCAGGCGCGAGGCTACGCCGGTCGGCGTCACCGGCACCTGATCGGTCAATTTCGCCGGCTCGATCGTGAGGTCGGAAGGCGGCTTGCCGACCAGTACGGCGATGGCATGCTCCAGCGTGGCCCGCAAGACCCCGGTATTGATCTCCTGGGACTGGGCCGATTCGAGCTGGGTGAGTGCAGTGATGACATCCGATTTCTGCGCCGTGCCGGCCTCGTACTGGTCTTTGGTGATCTTGAGCGACCGGGTGAAGGCTGCGACAGTATCGTCGAGCAATGTCTTCAGCTGATCGGTACCGCGCAGCTGGTAGTAATCGCTGGCGAGCGTCGCCTGGGCCAGGAGCCGGGCACTCGCGATATTGGCAGCGTCGGCCTGGGCCGTGTCGACATCGGCTTCGACCGTGCGTCGGACCTTGCCCCAGAGATCGGGCGCCCAGGTGGCGGTGGCCGCGGCGCTGTATTGCGTGACCGGCTGGACCTTGACGCCCGAGATGCCCGAACTCCCCTTCGACCGCGTCACCGAAGGGGCGACCGAGGCAGTAGGATAGAAGGTGGCGTCGGCTTCGGCGACGAGCGCCACGGCCTGGCGGTAGGCGGCCTCGGATTGGGCCAAAGTCTGGTTCGACGCCTCGATCTGCTTTTCCAGCCCGTCCAGCACCGGATCGTTGTAGATCGACCACCAGGCGCCCCGATCGATCCCATCCTTCGGCTCGGCCTGTTTCCAGGCGTCGCCGGCCTCCTTGTAGACCACCGGACTGGCCGCATCGGGCTTGACGTAGTCGGGCCCGACGGTGCAGGCGGCCAGCAGCACCGGCAGAAAAACGGCCAGTCGCCGCCGGCGACGCCGGTTGTTCGGTCTGCGCATGGTCATTCGCCTGGTTCCGGCGCGGGCAAGGAAGGCAGAAGCTGCGGAGGGGCACCGCGCCATTGCCGGCTGCACCACAGTCTGAACCGGTCGAGATAGAGATAGACCACCGGTGTGGTGTAAAGCGTCAGCACCTGGCTGACCAGCAACCCGCCGAAGATCGAGATTCCGAGCGGCCGGCGCAGTTCGGCGCCGTCGCCGCCGCCCAGCGCCAGCGGCAATGCTCCGAGGGCCGCCGCCACGGTCGTCATCAGAATCGGCCGGAAGCGCTTGAGTGCCGCCTCGAAGATCGCGTCGCGAGAATTGAGCCCGTGATTGCGTTCGGCATCCAGCGCGAAATCGATCATCATGATCGCGTTCTTCTTGACGATGCCGATCAGCAGCAGCACCCCGATGAGCGCGATGACGGTGAAGTCGGTATCGCAGGCGAGCAGCGCCAGACAGGCGCCGACTCCGGCCGAGGGCAAAGTCGACAAGATGGTGATCGGGTGGACATAGCTCTCATAGAGCACACCCAGCACGATATAGACGGCAATCAATGCCGCGAGGATCAGCACCGGTTGGGTGGCGAGAGAATCTTGAAATATCTTGGCCGTGCCGGCGAAGCTGCCTTGGACCGAATTCGGCACCCGGATATCGGCCATGGTCCGGTAGATCGCGTCGGTCGCCACGCCCAGCGAGGTCCCGACCGGGACGTTGAACGAGATCGTCGTGGCGACGAAATGGCCCTGGTGATTGACCTGGATCGGGGTCGTCCCCGGCCCGAAATGGCTGAAGGCGGCGAGCGGAACCATCTGCTCGCTGGACGTGCTCACGGCCGCCCCGGTCGAAGCACTGCCGCGGCCGGTATTGGCCAGGCTGTTGCCGGCGGCGTTGCGCGCCTCGTTGGTCGCGATGCTGGCGAGGCTGCTGGCGGCGCCATTGGTCGAAGCGACGACCGTGCCGACCACGGCATTGGTCGTGCTGGTACCGCTGGCGGCACTGCCGACGGTACTGACGAAGAGAGATTTCAGAGTCTCGGGGCTCTGCCAGTATTGCGGCGCCACTTCCATGATTACGTGATACTGGTTCAAGGCATTGTAGATGGTCGAGACGATCCGCTGCCCGAAGGCGTCGTAAAGAGTGTTGTCGACGCCTTGAACGGTCAGGCCCAGCCGGCTCGCCGTGTCGCGATCGACCGCCAGCTTGATCTCCAGCCCGCCCTGCTGCTGGTCGGAATCGACGTCCGTGACCTCCGGGATGTGCTTCAGCGCTTCGGCCAGCTTCGGGGCCCAGATGTAGAGTTCATCGAGACTGTCACTCTGCAGCGTGAACTGATAGGTCGAATTGCTCTGGCGGCCGCCGGCCCGGAAATCCTGGGCCGGTTGCAGGAAGAGCTGCGCGCCGGCGACTTCGCCCAGCCGCGGACGCAGTCGGGCAATCACCCGATCGGCCGAAATTCCGCGTTCGGCCAAAGGCTTCAGCGCCACATAGATGAAGGCGCTGTTGGTCGAGCCGCCGCCGGTGAACCCCACGGCCGTATCGACTGCGGGATCGTCGTTCACGATCTGCATGAACTGCTTCATCTTGTCCCGCATCAATTGGAACGAGATGCTCTGATCGGCACGGACGCCGCCGACGATGCTGCCGGTATCCTGCGAGGGAAACAGGCCTTTGGGAATGATCATGAAGAGATAGACGTTGAAACCGATGGTCGCGACCAGGAGGAGAATCATCAGCCGCGGATGGCGCAAGGCCCAGCCGAGCGTCCGCTCGTAGAAATCGAGCATGCCCTCGAACACTCGTTCGATCGCGCGAAAGAACCGGCCCTGCTGGTGCGAAGGAATGCGCCGGACGAGCACGGCGCACATCATCGGCGTCGTGGTCAGCGAGACCACCATCGAGATCAGGATGGCGACCGACAAGGTGAGCGCGAATTCCCGGAACAGCCGACCGACGATACCGCCCATCAGCAGAATCGGAATGAACACGGCGATCAGCGACAGGCTCATCGAGATGATGGTGAAACCCACCTCGCGGGCACCGATCAGCGCCGCCTGAAACCGGGGCACGCCCGCTTCGACATGCCGGGTGATGTTCTCGAGCATGACGATGGCGTCGTCGACGACGAAGCCGGTGGCGATGGTCAGCGCCATCAGCGAGAGATTGTCGAGGCTGTAGCCCAGGAGGTACATGGCGCCGAACGTGCCGATGAGCGAAACCGGCACGGCGACGCTGGGGATCAAGGTCGCCCTGCCGTTGCGCAGGAACAGAAATACCACCAGCACCACCAGCGCCACGGCAATCAGCAGAGTCTTTTCGGTGTCGTGGAGCGATGCGCGGATGGTCTTGGTCCGCTCGTTGGCGACGGTGAGGTCGATGTCGCTCGGGATCGATGCCTGCAATACCGGCATCATCGCCTGGATCCGATCGACCACGTCGATGATATTGGCATTGGGCTGGCGCGAGATGATCAACAGCACCGCGTCCTTGCCGTTATAGAGCCCGAGATTGCGGACGTTTTCGACCGAATCCAGGACTTCGCCGACATCGGTCAGCCGGATCGCGGCATTGTCGCGATAGCCCACGACCAGCGGCCGGTACTGCGCCGCCTCGCGCGCCTGGTCGTTGGTGTAGATCTGGAAGCGGCGATCACCGTCGTCGATGACGCCCTTCGGACTGTTGGCATTGGCCGAGGCCAGGGCCGCGCGCACATCCTCCGGGCCGACACCGTATTTGGACAAGGCGTTGGGATTGAGCTCGATGCGGACCGCGGGCAGCGAACTGCCGCCGACCGTGACCGCGCCGACACCCGCGACCTGAGACAGCTTCTGCGCCAGCACCGAGGCCGCAGAATCATAGAGCTGGCCGGGGCTGCGCGTGGCCGAGGTCATGGCCAGGATCATGATCGGCGCATCGGCGGGATTGATCTTCTTATAGGTCGGATTGCTGCGCAGACTGGAGGGCAGATCGGCCGCAGCGGCATTGATCGCCGCCTGCACGTCGCGCGCAGCACCGTCGATGTTCCGGTTGAGAGCGAATTGGAGCGTGATCCGGGCTTGGCTGACCGAACTCTGCGAGGTCATCTCGGTCACGTCGGCGATCTGGCCGAGATGGCGCTCCAGCGGGGTCGCGAGGCTGGTCGCGACCGTCTCCGGGCTGGCCCCGGGCAGCGTCGCCGAGACCTGGATGGTCGGCAGATCGACCTGCGGCAGGGGTGAGACCGGCAGCTTGAAGAACGCGATTGCCCCGGCCAGTGCTATGGCGAAAGTCAGGAGCGTGGTTGCGACCGGGCGCCGGATGAAGGTCTCGGACAGATTCATTCGGCCGGGGTCTCCTCGCCGAGCGCGGCCGAGCGCCCGCCGAACCGGGTCGCCAGCCGGTCGAAATAGAGATAGATCACCGGTGTCGTGAACAGGGTCAGGATCTGGCTGAGGATCAGCCCGCCGACGATGCTGATGCCGAGCGGATGGCGCAGCTCGGAGCCGACGCCGGTGCCGATCATCAGCGGCAAGGCGCCGAGCAAGGCCGCCATCGTGGTCATCAGGATCGGCCGGAAGCGCAGGAGACAGGCCTGGAAGATCGCGTCGCGCGGGCTCTTGCCCTCGTTGCGCTCGGCATCGAGGGCGAAGTCGATCATCATGATCGCGTTCTTCTTGACGATGCCGATCAAGAGGATGATGCCGATGATGCCGATCACGCCCAGATCGCTGCCCGCGATCATCAGCGCCAAGAGTGCGCCGACGCCGGCCGACGGCAAGGTCGAGAGAATGGTGATCGGGTGGATGAAGCTCTCATAGAGCACGCCCAGCACGATATACATGGTGACAACGGCGGCGACCAGCAGCAGCACCTCGTTGCCGAGCGATGACTGGAACGCCAGCGTGGCCCCCTGGAAAACCGTCATCACGCTGATCGGCATGGCGATTTCCGCCTCGGCCCGGCTGATCGATTCGACCGCTTCGCCCAGCGACTGGCCGGGCGCCAGATTGAACGAGATCGTGGTCGCCGGGAACTGGCCCAAATGATTGACCTGCAGCGGTACGGTGCTCTCGGTGACCTTGGCCACCGCCGAGAGCGGGACCTGGCCGGTGGTCGAGACCGCCGAGGGCAGATAGATCGCGTTCAGCGAATCCAGCGTCGATTGCAGCGCCGGGTCGGTCTGCAGGATCACCCGATACTGGTTCGACTGGGTGAAGATGGTCGAGACGATCCGCTGCCCGAATGAATCGTAGAGCGCGTTGTCGAGCGTCGCCGGGGTGATGCCGAACCGTCCGGCCGTGTCGCGGTCGAGGGTGATGAAGGCTTCGAGCCCGTGATCCTGGCTGTCGCTGGCGACATCCTCCAACTCCGGCAGTGTCGAAAGTTTATCGAGGAGTTTGGGAATCCATTTCGCCAGTTCGACCGGATCGGCGTCCTCGACGATGAATTGATACTGGGTCCGGCTGACCGTGGCATCGATGGTCAGATCCTGGACCGGCTGCATGAACAGGGTCATGCCGGCGACCGCCGAAGTCTCGCGGGTCAGATTGCGGATCACGTCGCTGACATTCCGGGTGCGCTCTTCCAGCGGCTTCAGATTGATCAGGATGCGGCCGCTGTTGACGGTGGTGTTGGCACCGTCGATGCCGATGAAGGACGAGACGCTCTCGACATCGGGATCCTGGAGCACGATTGCCGCCAGCGCCTGCTGCCGTTCGGCCATCCCGGCATAGGAGACCGATTGCGCCCCCTGGGTGATGCCCTGGATGAGGCCGGTGTCCTGAACCGGGAAGAACCCCTTGGGGATGATGACATAGAGCACGATCGTGAGCGCCAGGGTCGCGATCGCGACCAGCAGCGTCAGCGGCTGATGGTCGAGCACCCAGACGAGGCGCCGGCCGTAGAAGTCGATGATCGCCTGGAACCAGGCATTGCTCTTGCGCGCGATCGCACTCTGTTCGGAGAGGGGCTGATGGCGCAGCAGCTTGGCGCACAGCATCGGGACCAGAGTCAGCGACACGACCGCCGAGATCACGATGGTGACGGCGAGGGTGATGGCGAACTCGTGGAACAGGCGGCCGACGACATCGCCCATGAACAGGAGCGGGATCAGCACGGCGATCAGCGACACGGTCAGCGAGATGATGGTGAAGCCGATCTGGCCCGAGCCCTTGAGCGCCGCCTTCAGCGGCGGCTCGCCGGCTTCGATGTAGCGGGCGATGTTCTCGATCATGACGATGGCGTCGTCGACCACGAATCCGGTCGCGACCGTGAGCGCCATCAGCGACAGGTTGTTGAGGCTGAAGCCCAGCTCGTACATCGCCGCCAGCGTGCCGACCAGCGACAGCGGCACCGACAGGCTGGGAATGATGGTCGCCGGAATATTGCGCAGGAACAGGAACATGACGGCGACGACCAGGACCACCGCCAGCGTCAGCTCGAATTCGACATCGCGCACCGACGCGCGGATCGTGACGGTCCGGTCGGTCAGCACGGTGACATCGACCGCCCTGGGCAGGCTCGCCGTCAAGCCGGGCAGCATCTTCTTGATCTGGTCGACGACCTGGATGACGTTGGCCCCGGGCTGGCGCTGGATATTGACGATGATCGCCGGCGTCGTGTTCATCCAGCCGCCGAGAAACACGTTCTCGGCGCCGTCGACCAGCCGGGCCACGTCTTTCAGCCGCACGGGTGCGCCGTTCTTGTAGGCGACGACGATCTGGGCATATTCGGCGGCACTGCCGATCTGATCATTGGCGTTGATCGTGTAGGACCGCGACGGTCCGTCGAAATTGCCCTTGGGGGTGTTGACGTTGGCGTTCCCGATCGTCGTGCGCAGATCGTCGATATTGAGGCCCAAGGCGGCGAGCGCCTTGGGATTGGCGAGCACGCGCACGGCCGGGCGGTGGCCGCCGCTGAGGCTGACCAGGCCCACGCCCGCGAGCTGCGAGATCTTCTGCGCGACGCGGGTATCGGCCAAATCCTCGAGCTGAGTCAGCGGCAGAGTCTTCGAGGTGACGCCCAGAGTCAGAACCGGCGCATCGGCCGGGTTGACCTTGGCGTAGATCGGCGGCGCCGGCAGATCCGAGGGGAGCAGGTTGCCGGCCGCGTTGATCGAGGCCTGAACCTCCTGTTCGGCCACGTCGAGCGGCAGATCCAGGCTGAATTGCAGGGTGATGACCGACGCCCCGCCCGAACTGGTCGACGTCATCTGGTTCAGACTGGGCATCTGCCCGAACTGGACTTCGAGCGGTGCCGTCACCGACGAGGTCATGACTTCGGGACTGGCACCCGGATAGAAGGTCTGCACCTGGATCGTCGGATAGTCGACCTGCGGCAGCGCCGAGAGCGGCAGGAAATCATAGGCGACGATCCCGACCATCATGATCGCGACCATCAGCAGCGAGGTCGCGACCGGGCGCAGAACGAAAATGCCGGAGGGGTTCATCGTTTGCCGCTCCCGCCGTCAGCCTCGCTCACTGCTGGTCCTTCTTGTGGCGGTGCTGGGGCTTGGCCGGATCCGGCTCGGAATCCGCCGGCGGCGTTCCGACCGGCGCCGGTTTGGCGTCCGGCACGGTGACCGCAGCGCCTTCCTTGAGCTTGTCGGCCCCGTCGACCACCACCAGTTCACCCAGATTCAGGCCTTTGGTGATCGACACGTCCGTGCTGTTCTGGGGACCGAGCGTCACCGGCCGCACCGAGACGGTCTTGTCCTCCTTCACGACATAGACGAACGTGCCGGGTGCCCCGCGCTGGATCGCCGAAACCGGGATCAGGGTCGCGTCATGGAGCACGTCGAGCTGAAGTGCGGCATTGACGAACTGGCTGGGAAACAGCTCGTTGTCGGTATTGTCGAAGATCGCCTTCATCTTGACGGTGCCGGTCGTCGGATCGATCGTATTGTCGATCGTGGCCAGCTTGCCGAGCGCGATCTTGGTCGTCTGGCTCCGGTCCCACGCCGTCACCTGCAACTCCGATCCGAGTTTCACCTGCTTCATCAGATCGGGCAGATTGTCTTCGGGAAGCGTGAACTCGACCGTCATCGGCTGGAGCTGGGTCAGCAGGACGATGCCATTGGCGTCGGTCGGCTGGACGTAATTGCCCGGGTCGACCTGGCGCAGCCCGACCCGGCCCGATACCGGGGCGACGATGTGGCAATAGGTGATGTTGAGTTTGTCGCTGTCGATGACGCCCTGGTCGGTCTTGACCTGGCCTTCCTGTTGGGCCACCAGCGAGACTTGAGTCGCCAGGGTCTGCTCGGCGACCGAATCCTGCTTGAACAATTTCTGATATCGGGCGAGGTCGATCTTCTCGTTGGCCAGCAGAGCCTGATCCTTGGCGAGCGTGCCTTCGGCTTGCTCGAGGGCGACCTGGAACGGGCGCGGATCGATCTGCGCCAGAAAATCGCCGGCCTTGACCATCTGTCCTTCCTTGAACCCGATCTGCTGGAGCTGTCCGGCGATCTGGGTCTTGACCGTGACCGTGGCGAGCGGCGTCACCGCGCCGAGTTCGTTCAAGACGACCGGCATGTCGCCTTTGCGGGCCGGTGCCGCGGCGACCGGCATTACCGTCTGGCCGGCGAACCGCCCGCGCGGCGGCGCGGCATCGTGCGGCTTCACGACGATCCAGACGACCACGCCGAGGATCACCAGAATGGCGATCAGCCAGCTGATTCCGCCGAACGAAAGAATGCCCTTCTTGGGGGCCGGCGGCGCGATCGGCCGGCGGCCCACCGGCGCTCTGGTGAAGTCCTGATCGTCCATGGCTCTTCGCTACTCTTGACCAATGGGACGCGCCGACGATGGAGGCGCCGAAACGCTGAACATTCGAGCCATCCGAGCGGCTCCACCACGACTCCCGGAAGCGTCCGTTGCAGCGCGCGGCGGGCGACCCTAGCGCCAGCGTGTTTCAACTCGCCGACTGGAATCGGGCCTCTCTGTAACAGATCGTTTCTCGGTCGGGCAAGCCGGGCCTCCGCATGGGTGGCGCCCGATCCCCCTTCAGGTTCGATGGGCGAGGCACCGCAACAAATAGGCGCCATACCCCGATTTCGCCAGCGGTGCCGCGAGTGCTGCGAGTTCATCGTCGCTGATGAAACCCTTGGACCACGCCACCTCTTCGATGCAGGCGATCTTGAGCCCCTGGCGCTCTTCGACGGTGCGGACGAAGTTCGAGGCCTCCAGCAGCGAGGCGTGCGTTCCGGTATCGAGCCAGGCGAAGCCGCGGCCGAACAACTCGACCTCGAGGGCGCCGCGGGCCAGATAGGCGTTGTTGATGTCGGTGATCTCGTACTCGCCGCGGGGGCTCGGGCGGACGGCCGCAGCGAAGTCGAGCACGGCGTTGTCGTAGAAATAGAGGCCGGTCACCGCCCAATCCGAGCGGGGACGATCCGGTTTCTCCTCGATCGACAAGACCCGATGGTCGGGCCCGAACTCGACGACGCCGTAACGCTCCGGATCGCGCACCCGATAGCCGAAGACGGTGGCCCCGGTTTCCCGCTCGGCCGCGCGCAGCAGCGTGTCGCTCAAGCCGGCACCGTGGAAGAGATTGTCGCCCAGGACCAGGGCCACCCGGTCGCGGCCGATGAAGTCGCGGCCGATGAGGAAGGCCTGGGCCAGGCCTTCGGGCTTCGGCTGGACCGCATAGTCGAGCCGGATGCCCCATTGCGTGCCGTCACCGAGCAGTTCCCGGAACTGCTCGCGATCGGCCGGCGTGGTGATGATCAGGATCTCGCGGATGCCGGCCAGCATCAGGGTCGAGAGCGGATAGAAGATCATCGGCTTGTCGTAGACTGGCAGCAGCTGCTTGGAGACCACCCGGGTGATCGGATAGAGCCGGGTTCCAGCGCCGCCGGCCAGGATGATGCCCTTCATCGCCCCGCCCCGGCGGCGAGGCCGAGCCGATCCTGGCGATACTGGCCGATGCCCTGCCACCAGTCGCGATGGTCGAGATACCACCGGACCGTGGCCGAAAGCCCGCTCTCGAAGCTCTCCTGCGGTCGCCAGCCGAGTTCGGTCTCGAGTTTCGAAGCGTCGATGGCGTAGCGCCGGTCATGCCCCGGCCGGTCGGGGACATATGTGACCAGCGAGCGCCGGGACGCTCCCCCGGCGAGCGCGTCGACCAGATCGCAGATCGCGAGGACCACGTCGATGTTCCGCCGCTCGGCCCGGCCGCCGACATTGTAGCTCTCGCCGACCCGGCCGCACTCGAGGATCAGCTGGAGCGCCCGGGCATGATCGTCGACCTGGAGCCAGTCGCGGATGTTCTCCCCCCGGCCGTAAACCGGCAGCGCCTCGCCGCGCAGCGCCTTGGCGATCATCAGCGGAATCAGCTTCTCGGGAAACTGCCAGGGGCCGTAATTGTTCGAACAATTCGACAGCACCACGGGCAAGCCGTAAGTCGCGTGCCAGGCCCGGACCAGATGGTCGGACGCCGCCTTGGACGCGGAATAGGGCGAGTTCGGGTCGTATCGGGTCGTCTCCGTGAAGGCCCCCTCCGCACCCAGGGAGCCGAACACTTCGTCGGTCGAGACATGATGGAAGCGGAACGCCTGTGCCCGCGCCGCCGGCAGGCCCGCCCAATAGCCGCGTGCCGCCTCGAGCAGCGTATAGCTGCCCACGATATTGGTCCGGATGAAGTCCGCCGGCCCGTCGATCGACCGATCGACATGAGTCTCGGCCGCCAGATGCATGATCGCGTCCGGCTGGTGACGCTCCAGGATCTGGCCCAGGGCTGCCCCGTCGGCGATGTCGGCCCGCTCGAACCGATAGCGCCGATGTCGCTCCGCACCTTCCAGCGCCAGCGGATTGGCTGCGTAGGTGAGCTTGTCGAGATTGACCACGACCGCCTCGGTCCGGCGCAGCAGCAGCCGGATCACCGCCGACCCGATGAAGCCGGCCCCGCCCGTCACCATGATCGTCTGCATCGATCCCGCACCCTCCCTCGCTCCGAACACGCAGAAGTATAACCGAACCGCCGTCGGGGCCAGCGCTATTCCGGAGCGGCGGCAGGCGGGAGGCGCCCGAGGATGTCGCAGCTCCATGGGGAATCCGTCCGGAGAACTCTCCCTGTGGCGGCGCTACTCATGAGCGCCGCGCGGGCGTGCCCCCGGAAACCGCGTTTGCCGATCGCGATGCCGGGGTTCAGGTTGCTCGAACCATGCGTCCCGCCCATCTCGCCCTGGCCTTCGTCGTAGCCTTGCTCTGGGGCTTCAATTTCGTCCCGATCACGGCGGGGTTGGAAGACTACCCGCCTTTCCTGCTGCTGGCCCTGCGCTTCGGCGTCGCCGCCGTGCCGATCCTGTTCGTCCCGCCGCCCAGGACGGTCTCCCGGCGGCGGCTGGTGATCATCGGGCTCGTGCATTTCACCGCCCAGTTCAGCTTTCTCTTCCTCGCCATGGCCCACGGCATGCCGCCCGGCCTGGCCTCGCTGGTGATGCAGAGCCAAGCCTTCTTCACCGTCCTCTTCGCCGCGATCGTGCTGAGGGAGCGGCCGAGCGCGCGGCAGGGTGCGGGGTTGATGCTGGCCATGGCCGGCCTCGCTCTCATCGCCGCCGGGATCGGCGGCGACGCCAGTTTTCTCGGATTCGGCCTGACCCTGGCGGCGGCGGCGAGCTGGGCCTGCGGCAACATCCTGGTCCGCGGCCTCGGCAAGATCGACATGCTGCCGTTCGTGATCTGGGCGAGCGCCGTGCCCGTGCTGCCGGCCCTGGCCCTCTCCTTGGTCTTCGAGGGACCGGATCAGATGGTCCGGGCCCTCTCCCATCCCAGCCTGCGAGGTCTGGCGTCGCTGTTCTATCTGGGCATCTTGTCGACCACTGCCGGCTGGGGCATCTGGAACCATCTGCTGAAGCTCTATCCGGCGAGCACGGTTGCGCCCTTTGCCTTGCTGATCCCGATCTTCGGCGCCGCCTCGGCCGCCCTCGTCTATGGCGAGCGGTTCGGCCCGACCCGGTTGGGCGGCATGGGCCTGATCCTGGCCGGCCTCGCCGCCATCACCCTACGCCTGCCGCGCCGGCGGAGACCACCGCTCGAGCCGACGGAGGCCGCCCTCCCTCTACTCTCGCGGAGACCGGGTGCGTGACGGCCGGCGCGGATCCGCGCGTGCCCGCATCGCGGCGACACCCGCGATCGCCAAGAGCCCGACCAGCAGGATCATCGCCCCTTGCGAGAGCGTCGGGACCGTTCCCGGGTTCGGAATGAAGACGGGTCCCACGGCCGGGACGGTGATGGTATTGGCATCGGCGTTGATCGTGCCGCCGAAGACCAGGGCTCTACCCTGGAGGCTCGACAGATGCCCGAACGTGATCCCGGCGGGATCGATGATCGTGCCGACCATCGAAGCGGAGGCCCCGAAGGTCGTGGCGGCAACGGGAGCCCAGTAGACATTGCTGGCATCCGCACCGTTGGTCACGTTCACCGTGGAACTGGCGCCGATGCCGAGTGCCCCGGTCGACCGGAAGATATAAACCCCGGTACCGCTCAAGGTCACCGTCGCCAAGGTGGTGATATTGAGCGCGCCCGTGCTGAAATAGCACCCGGGCGGGATCGTCCCGGCCGGATTCATCCCCACCACCACCGTGTCCAGCGTGACCGGAGCCGGACCGAGAGAAGTGCAAGCCTGCCCGTTGATACTGGTCGTGGCGGCGGCCTGATCGCTCCCGACCTGAGCGGAACACGGGACCGTTTGCGTCCCGTTCAAGGTAAAGCCGGTTCCGGGTGGCGTCGTGAAGCAGATATTGCCGTTGACGACGGTCGCCGCATTGGTGTTGCTGAAGGTGCTGGCGACGACCGCGAAGGGGGCGGTCGTACCCAGGGGCGGAGCCGTCGCCGCTCCTGCGGCGCCGATCCCGGCCAATGACAGAACCGCACCCAATCCGACGATCACGAACAACCGAAGAGAGTGTCCGGCCGATTCGCCGGCTCGGGGCCGAGCGCACTCGGATCGCTGGCTGGGGACCGTCTGGGCCTTCATTGCAACCTCCAACTCTGATGGTCGAATTGCCGCGGAGTCGGCCGGCAGCCCCGACGCTCGTGACCGATCGATCGCCTCCGGCGCCACGCCGTTTCGGGTAAATCAATACCGGAAGCCGGCCTCGCCGCGGGAGGTTCGGAAACTACGCAGCGGGTGGGTTCGGAAACTACTCAGGGCCTCGGCGCGGCCGCCCGAGTGCGATCGATCTCGCAATCCCGCGCGATCGGACGCCGATCCGGTACGTCGGTTCGACTGGATCGCAGCGTGCAACTGGATCGGAGCGGGTAAATCGGGTAGCTATCGGCTCGGCGGATCCGTACTCCCCGCCGCCGTCACCGACAATCGAATTCGAGGCTTGTCATGGGTCTGGCCGAACGACGCGCGCTCGCGGAATTCCAGAATACGCAATTGCCGGGATTGCAGGCGCGGATCGACGGGGCCGCCGGATTTCCGGTCGCGCTCGAGGTCTGCTGGGAACAGCTGGCGCCGGAAGGCGAGGCGCATCTCTATGCGGAAAGCTGGGTGGCGGTGTTTTTCGAGCCGCTGATCGCCGCCCTGGAATCGATCACGCGCGACCAGCTGGGCCGAGAGGCGCTCGCGGCCCGGCTGAAATCGGTGGTCGTGCAGAATTCCAAAGGCCATTACTACGCAGATGGCTGGGCCGGATTCGAGGCGGGTGTGCTCACGCTCGATCATGAACCGCTGACCAATGCCGGCGATGGGCCGGCGCGGACCAAGGCACTGATCGCGGTGCTCGAAAGCCGGCTCTGACCCGGGCCGGGGACGAAGCCGGGACGTGCCGGACTTTCCGCTGCAGCCGGAGATCTCGCGCGCCAAGAGCGCCCGGACCTTCGTCTTGCTCACGGCTTTCTGGAATATCGTGACCTATCTGGTCTTCGGCTCGTTCCTGGCAGCTGCCGACGCGTCGGATCTGGAAGGATGGACCGGGATCGGGATCTTCGCGTTCTTCGCCGTCTTCGCCGTCATCGGGCTGGTCCTGGCGGTGCTGGCGGTACGCAGCCTCGTCATCTTGCGCTATGCGCCGCAGCCGGTGCTGAGCTTGCCGGTCGCGACATTGCCGGTCGGCAGTGCCGCCAACCTCTCCTGGCACATCGACGGACAGCGCCGGCGGGTGCAGAGCCTGGCGCTCACCCTCGAAGGCATGGAAGAAGTCATCTACACGTCGGGAACCGACACTTCGACCGATCGCCATGTCTTCCATCAGCTGAGTCTCTACGATTCTGGGGCCTTCCAACCGACGACCGAGGGGCGCAACCGGATCTTCATCCCCGCCGACACGATGTGGAGCTGGAGCGCCCGCCACAACAAGATCCTCTGGCAGATCCGGGTGAAGATGCGCCTCCACGGCTTGCCCGGGACCGACGAGCGGTTCCGTTTCACCGTCGTTCCCGCGGGCCCGGTGGCGTGACGGCGCTCCAGATCCGGCTCGCCCCGGCTTCCATCGCAGCTGGCGGGCGGCTCGACGGCCGCATTCTGTGGTCCTTGGCCCGGGCGCCCGAGATCACGGTGCGGCTGACCTGGCAGACACGCGGCAAGGGCACGACCGACGAGGGCGACGGCCCCTCGACGGAAATTCGCGGCACCGCCGCCGCCGGCGATGCGAGCTTCGCGCTGACCGCACCGACGACTCCGCCTTCCTTCAGCGGCCGGCTGATTTCCGTGATTTGGTACCTGACCGCGACCGACCGGGTCTCGGGGGAGACTGCCGGGATCGAAGTCGTGATCGGGCCGAACGGCCGGGAGATCCGGCTGAGCTGACGATGCGCGCCCGCGACAACCCGTTTCGCAGCGAGCGGCTCGATCGCCTGGCGTTCCGCTATCCGCCGGGGCTCGACCGGCCTTCCCTGCTGCGCCGCCTCGCCGAACTCGGCCATCGCGCCGCGATCGTCGGGCCGGAAGGCTCGGGCAAGACCACGCTCAGCCGCGATCTAGAACAGGCCCTGGGAGGGGACTATCGGATCTGGCGGGTGACCCGGCACCGCGGCGAGCGCCGCCTCGCCCGGGCACTGCCGCGGCTGGGCAGCGCCGATTACGTCATCCTGGACGGGGCCGACCAACTGGGCTGGGCGGAATTCCGGTGGCTGCGCCGGCGGGCTCGGCGAGCCGGCGGGCTGCTGGTCTTGTCGCACCGGCCCGGCCTGCTGCCGACGCTGATCGTCACCACGACCTCGCAGGCGCTGCTCGACACGCTCGCGGCCGAATTGGCGCCGGGAGACATCGGCGAGCCCTCCGCTCTCGAGCAGCATCGCGGCAATATCCGCGAGGCGCTGCGCGCCCGCTATGATCGTTGCGCCGAGGCGGCGGGCTAACGCCCGACCGCGTAGCCCTGCATCCCGCGCGGATTGGCGCCGGCCTTCAGCACCCAGCCTTCGCCGTCGCGGACTCGGGCGCAGGCGCTGAGCCGGCCTTCCGACCAGGCCTCGCCAATCTCGACCTCGTGCCCGCGCCGATCCAGTTCGGCCAGAGTGGCAGCGGGAAACCGGTTCTCCAACACCAGGCTGCCCGGCCGTGCCACCCGTGGATAGAACGAGTTCACCATATGCTCGGTATGAAACGCGGGCGCGTCGATCGCCTCTTGCAAATTCAAGCCGTGATGGAGCTGGCGCAGGAAGAACAGCAGCGACCATTGCTCCTGCTGATCGCCCCCGGGCGTGCCGAAGGCGAGGCGCGGCTCGCCGTCTTCGAGAGCCAGCGACGGGGTCAGCGTCGTGCGCGGCCGCTTGCCCGGTGCCAGCGCTCCCGGCACCTTCGCGTCGAGCCAGAACATCTGCGCGCGGGTGCCGAGGCAGGCGCCCAGCTCCGGAATCACCGGCGAACTCTGCAGCCAGCCGCCGCTGGGCGTCGCCGAGACCATGTTGCCCCAGCGATCGACGACATCGACATGGACCGTATCGCCGCGCGTGCCGCCGAAGGCGCCGGTCGCGACTTCGCCCATCCGCGCCGTGGTCGGCTCGCCGGCAGCACCCAGCGTTCCGGCGCCGCGCCCCGCCGCCCGATCGGGCCGCGCGGGCAGAATCGGCTCCCGCCCCCCCGGCCGGCCGGGACGCTGCTCGACCGACGCCTCGGCCCCGATCAGCCGGCACCGTTCGGCGTTGTAGGCTTTCGAGAGCAGGCCGGCGAGCGGGACATCGGTGAAATCGGGATCACCGAGCCAGGCGTCGCGATCGGCGAAGGCGAGCTTCAGCGCCTCGGTCACGGCATGGACGAATTCGGGCCCGAGCGGATCCATTTGCCCGAGCGGCGTCGCTTCGAGCAGCGCCAGGCTCTGGAGAAACACCGGACCCTGGCTCCAGGGCCCGCATTTCAGCACGGTCCAGCCGTGATAATCATAGGAGATCGGCGCCTCGACCGGCGCCCGCCAGCGCGCCATGTCCTCACCGGTGAGCAAGCCCCGATGGCGCCGGCCCGACGTATCCATCGCTTGTTGCGTCCGGCAGAAGCGATCGACGGCATCCGCGACGAAGCCTTGCGACCAGACCCGCCGCGCCCGCTCGATCTCCGCCTCGCGATCGCCGCCCGCCGATTCCTCGACCAGCCGCCGGTAGAACCCGGCCAGCGCCGGATTGCGAAACAACCGCCCCGGCACCGGCGGCGCCCCGTTCGGAAGATATACCGCGGCCGAACTCTGCCATTCGGTCTCGAACAGCGATTGCACCGTGCCGATGGTGGCGGCGATGCGCGGGACCAGCGGATAGCCGTTGCCGGCATAGGAAATCGCGAATTCCAGAACATCGCGCAAGCGCCAGCTGCCATGGTCGCGCAGCAGGGTCATCCAGGCATCGAAGCTGCCCGGCACGCAGGCCGCGAGCAGTCCGCTGCCCGGCACGAGATCGAGGCCCAGCCCCTGAAACGCCGCGATCGTCGCCGCCTGCGGCGCCGGCCCCTGCCCGCAGATCGCCTCGGCCTTCTGAGACTTGGCGTCCCAGACCAGCATCGGCGCCTCGCCCAAGGGCCCGTTCAGATGCGGCTCGACCACCTGGAGCACGAACCCCGCCGCCGCCGCCGCATCGAAGGCATTGCCGCCGCGCTCCAGCACGGCCATGCCGGTCGACGACGCCAGCCAATGAGTCGACGCGACGACACCGAAGGTGCCGCGGATCTCCGGACGAGTCGTGAACATGGGGTCTCCTTGGGCGCAGAACCTTGCCCGGGCGCCGGGCCGGACATCGAGGTGGCTCAATCTCGCCCGAGAGGTCGCCTGGGGACAAGAGTTTTGGCGACGCGATTCTCGGGATGGAGGGCTGCGTTCACCGTTTCTTCCGCACCTCTCTTCACCGCTCCGCTCCGTTCGCCGGCTCTGCCGGACTTGACCCGCTGGACCTCACGCAGACGCGAAACCCCAGGGAGTCGTACGCATCGACGGGCTGGAACGCGAGGCGGAAGGCAGAGCGCGCCCTTCTGGCGCTGCCGAACCAGCCGCCCCCGCGCACCGCGCGCTCAGCTTGCTCGCCCGCCTCCGGCCCCCGAGGATCAACCTGCGGCCCGCCATCGTAGCGGCGGGGGCCATCTGCACACCATTCCCAGACATTGCCGTGCATCTCGTACAAGCCCCAAGGATTTGGCGGCAAGCTGCCGACCGGTACCGTCTTTTGGCGGAACAGTCCCTTTTCACGGCCGGCATAGGGGTGCTTGCCGTCGTAATTCACCTGATCCGGTGTGATCTCGGCGCCGAAGCTGAACGGGGTCGTCGTCCCTGCCCGGCAGGCATATTCCCATTCGGCCTCGCTCGGCAGCGACGCCCCTGGACCAGGGTGCAGCCCCTCGATCCGCGCCAGAAATCGTTTCACGTCGCGCCAGCTCACGCGCTCGACCGGAAGCCGGCCATCCCCCTTGAACCGACTCGGATTGTCGCCCATGACCGCCTGCCAGAGTGCCTGGGTGCAGGCGGTCTCGGCCAGCCAGAAGCCGCGGGTGATCGTGACTTCGTGCTGCGGGCCCTCGTCGTCGCTGCGCTCCGCCTCGGTTGCCGGCGAGCCCATGAGGAATCGCCCCGGCCGAATCCAGCGCAGCCGCTGCGTGACCGCCGCACCTTGCGCATCGGGCACCGAGAATTCCCGCCAAGGGCCGAACGCGTCGCGGCCCGACGCGCCCTCGACCTCCGACGCCGGGCTCATGGCAAAATGCTCGAAACCGCCTGCGACAGTCGTCACCGACGAAGTCCGCAGTGCTGCGCAAATCGCCCCCGCCAATCGTTCTATGAACAAAGAGAATGCCACGGTCCCGGAATTGCGATTCCGCAAAGCCCGAAAATCCGTCCATTGACGCTCCTTCAGGTATTTCAAGACCGCGGGATCATGGCACGCCTGGGAATTGCCGCCGTCGACATGGTCGACATTGACGTAATGAATCGGAAAGACCAGATCGTTCCGGCCCCGCTCGCGTTCCATCTCCCGGAACTGCGCGATCTCCCGGCAGCACCACTCGCTCTGCAGAAAGCCCGGGGTGATGATCGGGATGAGGAAGGACGAGGCCGCCAGCGCTTCCCGGATCTTGGTCTCCCATTCGGCACCGGGCCGGATCGCTTCGATGTCCTGGAAGATCCGCACCGGCGGGACGCGCCCGACCTGCTGCTGCATCTCGGCCGCCAACAGCAGGCGCAACCGGCTGAGCTTCCCGCCCGAATGCAGATCGTCCGAGCTGGTGTAGCTCCAAAAACCGGTTGGTTCCAACATCGAGGGCAGATTCCAGCGCGACTGGGCGAGACGATCCCCAGTTTCATCGGATTGCGCCACTACTTCAAGCAAGGAGAGGTCGGCGCACCGCGGCCCCTCCCCATCTCCCCCGATCACCACTGCGTGAACACCACGCGAACCATCGACGCCCCTCGCATCCGCGGCATAAACTCGGGGGGCCCCCCACACCAGAAGGTGCATCGTGACTCGGCATTTTTCCCCGACCGATCCGATCCTGGAACTGCATGATCTCGTCGTCGAGATCGCGACCGGGCAGGGTGTCGTTCGTCCGGTCGACGGCCTCGAACTCTCGCTCATGCCCGGGCGGACGCTCGCGATCGTCGGCGAGTCCGGGTGCGGCAAGAGTGTCACGGCGCTGGCGATCATGGGGCTGCTTCAGGCCGGAGCGGGGCGGGTGGCCTCCGGCCGGATCGTCTTCGCCGGGAGCGATCTCGGCCGCCTGTCCAGGCGCGAGCGGGCAGCCCTCAGCGGCGACCGGCTGGCGATGATCTTCCAGGAGCCGATGAGTGCGCTCAACCCGTCGATGACCATCGGCGCCCAGATCGGCGAAGTGCTGATCCGGCACCGCCATGCCGGCCGGCGCGCGGCCCTGGACGCGGCGATCGAGCTCTTGCGCCGGACCGGGATCCCGGCGCCGGAGCTCCGCGTCCACGATCATCCGCATCGCCTGTCCGGAGGGATGCGCCAGCGGGCGATGATCGCGATGGCGCTGGCCTGCCGCCCGGCTCTGCTGATCGCCGACGAGCCGACCACGGCCCTCGACGTGACCGTCCAGGCCCAGATCCTCGATCTCCTGCGCCAGGCGCGCGACGAGACCGGCATGGCGCTCGTTCTCATCACCCATGATCTGGGCGTGGTCGCGGAATTGGCCGACGAAGTCGCGGTCATGTATGCCGGCCGGATCGTCGAGCGGGCGCGGGTCGCCTCCCTCTTCGCCGAGCCGCAGCATCCCTATACGATCGGGCTTTTGGGCTCGGTGCCGCGGCTCGACGGGCGGGCGGCGCGGCTGGCGGTGATCGAAGGCGCCGTGCCGAGCCCGCTGGATCCCCCGTCCGGCTGCCGTTTCCACCCGCGCTGCCCGTTCGCCGTGGCCAGGTGCCGGGCCGAGGCGCCGCCGCTCTCGCCCCATGGCCACGACCACGCCGCCGCATGCTGGCAGGCGCCGCTGAAGGTGGCGGCGTGACGGCCCTGCTGGAGGCGCGCGGGCTGGTCAAGCATTTCGGGACCGGTCGCGGCAATGCCCCGATCCGGGCCGTCGACGGCGTCGACCTGACGATCGCGGCGGGCGAGACGCTGGCGCTGGTCGGCGAGTCCGGCAGCGGCAAATCGACCACCGGACGGCTGCTGCTGCGGCTGATCGAGCCCACCGCCGGCAGCGTCAGGCTCCATGGCCGAGACATTCTGGAACTCGGGTCCCGCGCGCTCCGGGCGGTCCGGCGCGAGATGCAGATCGTGTTCCAGGACCCTTACGGATCGCTCAATCCGCGGATGAGCGTCGGCGCCATGCTGGCCGAGCCGCTGCGCCTCCACGGGCTCGCGCGGGGGGCTGCGGTCAAGCCGCGGGTCGAAGCCCTCTTGGAGCAAGTCGGTTTGCGGCCCGAGCATGCCCAGCGCTATCCGCATGAATTCTCCGGCGGCCAGCGCCAGCGCATCGGCATCGCCCGGGCGCTCGCCGTCGAGCCGCGGGTGATCGTCTGCGACGAGCCGGTCTCGGCCCTCGATGTCTCGATCCAGGCCCAGATCGTGAACCTCCTTCAGGCGCTGCAGCGCCGGCGGGGCCTGGCCTATCTGTTCATCGCCCATGACCTGGCCGTGGTCCGCCACATTGCCGACCGGGTCGCGGTCATGTATCTGGGCCGGATCGTCGAGACCGCACCGGTCGACCGGATTTTCACGGCACCGCGCCATCCCTATACCAGGGCGCTGCTCTCGGCCGTGCCGGTGCCGGACCCGAGCGCCCGCCCGGCGCGCACCATGCTGGCCGGCGAGCCGCCGAGCCCGATCGACCTTCCCGGCGGCTGCCGCTTCCATCCGCGCTGCCGCCACGCCGAAGATCGCTGCCGCAGCGAAGATCCGGCGCTGATCGACGACGAGGACGGCCACGCCGCCGCCTGCCATCTCTGGAAGGACTTGCCGCCCGCGGTCACGACGCCGGCGGCGGAGGGCAGCGCCCTCGGCAACCGCTTGAAACAGTTGCAGGCGCGGTTCCGTGCCGAACCTTTGGAGGCTGCGCCATGATCGCCAAACTCACAGGCCCAGCCATTGCCCTCCTCTGCCTGCTGGCCTTGCCGGCGGGCGCCGAGAGCCTCAAGATCGGGCTGTCGGCCGATCCCGACTCGCTCGACCCGGTGCTGAGCCGTAGTTTCGTCGGGCGGACGGTGATGGCCGCCTTCTGCGACAAGCTGTTCGATCTCGGTCCCAATTTGCAGATCGTGCCCCAGCTCGCCACCGGCTGGTCCTGGTCGGCCGACGGCACGGCACTGACCATCACCCTCCGCCCCGGCGTGCTGTTCCAGGACGGCGAGCGGTTCGACGCCGAGGCAGTCGAGTTCAACCTCGATCGCGACCTGCATTTTCCCGGATCGAACCGGCGCAGCGAAATGCCGCCGATCGAGCGCATGGAGGCGATCGATCCGCTGACCGTGCGGATCACGCTGGCGGCGCCCTTCGCCCCGCTGGTCGGCGTGCTGACCGATCGCGCCGGCATGATGGTCTCGCCCAAGGCGGCCGCCGCACCGGGCGCCGATATGGGCAATCATCCAGTCTGCGCCGGGCCGTTCAAGCTGGTCGAACGCGTGCCGCAGGATCGGATCGTGGTCGAGCGGTTTCCGGATTATTGGAACAAGGAGCATGTCAAGCTCGACCGCATCACCTATCTGCCGCTGCCCGACACGACGGTTCGCGTGGCCAATCTCGAATCCGGCGATCTCGATCTGATCGAAACCGTACTGCCGACCGATCTGCCCGAGATCGAGGCCAATCCCAGGCTCGCTTCCGCCAGCGTCGCCGAGCTCGGCTACGCCGCCATCGGCTTCAACCTCGCCAACGGCCCGGCGGCGAAATCGCCGGTGGGCAGCGACGCCCGGATCCGCCGGGCCTTCGAGCTCACCCTCGATCGCGCCGCCATCAACGCGGTGGTGTTCGCCGGCAAGGCCCTTCCGGACAATCAATTCGTCTCGCCGGAGAGCCCCTATCACGATGCCGCTCTCGTGCCGCCGCCGCGAGACATCGCCAAGGCCGAGGCGCTGCTGGCCGCCGCCGGTGTTCCCAACCCGTCCTTCACCCTGCTGATCGGCACGGCGCCGGAGCAGCAGCAACTGGGCCAGATGATCCAGGCGATGGCGCAGGAGGCGGGGTTCGAGGTCAAGCTGCAGGCGATCGAATTCGCCTCCGGCCTCGCTGCCACCCAGCGCGGCGATTACCAGGCGACGATCGCCAATTGGAGCGGCCGGCTCGACCCCGACGGCAATCTCTATACCTTCATTCACAGCGGCGGTGCCCTCAACGATGCCCATTACGCCAATGACGAGGTCGACCGCCTGCTCGATGCCGCACGGACCGCCGGCAGCCCGGCCGAACGCAAGCTGCTCTACGACCGGATCCAGGCGATCACGTCCCAGGATCTGCCGCTGGTCTATCTCTATCACCGCGCCTGGATCTGGGGTTTCACCAAGAGCCTGCACGGGTTCACGCCGGTGCCGGACGGGCTGATCCGGGTCGTCGGTCTGACCAAGTCCTGAGTGCGATGCGCCGCTACATCCTGCATCGCCTGGCCCTGCTGCTACCGACGCTGATCCTGGTCTCGATGCTGGTGTTCGGGCTGCAGCAGCTGCTCCCGGGCGATCCGGCGCTGGCGCTGGCCGGCGAGCAGCGCGATCCCGAGGTGGTCGCCTTCATCCGCCACCGCTACCATCTCGACCAGCCGCTGCCGGTGCAATATGCGCTGTGGCTGGGCGGCGTGCTCGAGGGCGATCTCGGCGAGTCGATCCGGATCCAGCGCCCCGTGTTGCAGTTGGTCGCCGAGAAGCTGCCGGTGACGCTCGAACTCACGCTCTTCGCCATGGCGATCGCACTCGCCATCGGGATTCCCGCCGGCGTGGTGGCCGCGGTCGAGCGCGGCACGGCCTGGGATCTGGCCGCCAATGCCTTTGCGCTCTGGGGGCTTTCAACGCCGAATTTCTGGCTGGGGATCCTCCTCATCCTGCTGTTTTCGGTCGATCTCGGCTGGCTGCCGGCTTCGGGCTATGTCAGCCCGTTCGAAAATCTGGGCCGCAACCTGGCAACGCTGATCATGCCCGCCTTCGTGCTCGGCAACGCGCTCGCCGCCGTGATCATGCGCCACACCCGGTCGTCGATGCTCCACGCCCTGCAATCGGATTACGTCCGCACGGCCAGGGCCAAGGGCTTGAGCGAGATGCGGGTGATCCTGCGCCACGCCCTGCCCAACGCGTTGCAGCCGGTGATCACGCTGGGCGCCCTCGAATTCGGCGCGCTGCTCTCGGGCGCGGTGCTGACCGAACAGGTGTTCACGATTCCGGGCTTCGGCAAGCTCATCGTCGATGCCGTGTTCAATCGCGACTACGCCGTCGTCCAAGGCGTGGTGCTGGTCACGGCGACCTTCTATTCGCTGCTCAATCTCGCCGCCGACGTGCTCTATGCCGTCGTCAATCCGCGGCTGCGCGGGTGAGCCCGGCGCTGGCCCAGCTCCGCCAGTTCGGCCGGCGGCTGGCTCGGCGCAAGCCGGCACTGGTCGGGCTCGCCGTGGTCGTGCTGTTCATCGCCGTGGCCGTGCTGGCGCCGCTGATCGCCCCCGCCGATCCGATCCGGGGCAATTGGGACGCGATCCGCAAGGCGCCAACGGCCGCGCATTGGCTCGGCACCGACGAGCTCGGCCGCGACGTGCTGAGCCGGATCCTCTGGGGTGCCCGCGCCTCGCTCATGGCCGGGATCGTCTCGGTCGGCCTGGCCCTGGCCCTGGGCGTGCCCCTCGGCTTGGTCGCAGGCTATGCCGGCGGCGTGTTCGAAGCGATCGCGATGCGGCTCATCGATGCCGCCTTGGCGATCCCGTTCCTGATCCTGGCGATCGCGCTTGCGACATTTCTCGGCCCCAGCCTGAACAACGCCATGCTCGCGATCGGATTCTCGGCGACACCGGTATTCGCGCGCCTGACCCGCGGCCAGGTACTCTCGGCCAAGCACGAGGATTATGTCGAAGCCGCCCGGGCGCTGGGCAACCCGCCTTGGCGGATTGCGCTCCGCCACATCCTGCCCAATGTGCTGCCGCCGATCCTGGTGCAATCGACCCTGGCCATCGCCGGCGCCATCATCGCCGAAGCCGCGCTTTCGTTCCTGGGCCTCGGCCAACAGCCGCCGCAGCCGAGCTGGGGCAGCATGCTCAACGCCGCCCGGAGCTTCCTCGGCCAGGCGCCTTGGCTCGCGATTGCGCCGGGGGCGGCGATTTTCGTGGTCGTGCTCGCCTTCAACATGTTCGGCGACGGGTTACGGGACGCGCTCGATCCAAGGGATCGGTGAAGGGCAAGGGCGTGGACGACCAGGCACACGGTTGACACCGTCCCCCTGTGGTTGCCGGTTTGCGGCGGCCCGGCAGGACGAATTCCGGCACCGAGACGCAAAATTCTGTTGACACTATGTTCCACATCTGTCTCCATGCCGTTCATGGATAACTCGAACGCCACCCCCTCCTCCTCTGCTCCCGGCCCGCGCGACTCTACGCGCGAGTGCGGCGGCGACTCCGCCCGGGCGGATCGGGCGGCGGCGGGGCGGCAGGTGCGGTTGCTGGAGCGGCTGGCGGTCGCGGGCATGGGGCTCGCCCGGGTCGCCGCGGCCCGGGTGGCGGTGCCGGCCGAACCCGGCGAGACGCCCGATATTGCCGATCGGGTGATCACGTTCGGGCAGGTTGCCCGCGCCATCCGCCAGACCGTCGGCCTCGAGGTGAAGCTGCGCGCCGAGCGCCGGGGCTGCGAGGCCGACCCGGCGGCGGATGCGGCGACCGAGCGGCAGCTTCGGCTGCTCCAGGAATTGGCCGAAATCAGCCTCGCCGTCGCCGATGCGCCGGCAAACCTGGGCGCCGTGCCGATCTTCCTGAAGGTCTCGCGCGCCGTGCGCCGGACCGTCGGGCTGGCAGTCGGTTTGCGCAACAGCCGCCGGGCGCCCGACAAAGGGGCCGCAGCGGCGCCGCCGGAACCGCCCGCCGGGGAACCCCCGGCCGACCCGGCCGTGGACCAGAGCCCGGACGACCCCGTGGCCGACCTCGCCAATATCGCGTCCACCCTGGGCGAGACGCTCGACGCCTTCGACGAATATTACCGCTTCCTCAAGGTACCGGTCGCCAAGGCCGTCGCCCTCATCTTCGAGACTCTGGGCGTGCCGGTCGAAACCGGCGAGGGGCTGGCCGAAGCTGCGGATCCCGATCCCGCCCCGGCGGCCGAGGACGCTGGTTTCGACGGCGATCGGGAGCGCCGGAGCGACCTCGTCGATCCCGGGCTCGACCAACCCCCCGCCGGCGGCAACCGCGGCCCGCCCTGAACGCGGCTCGAACGGCTGCCGATGCGTAACAGCGGCAAAAATCAGGGCACGCCGCCAGCCAACTCCCTCTCCGCCCCATTGGGGCGGGGAGGGTCGGGGTGGGGAACGCTCGATCTAACTCAATTTCAAAGAGTTATTCGGTTCAAAGAGTTATTTGGCAGCGGCGGCCCTTCGATCCGCCGTACAATGTGCAAGCGGAGAGCGGAGAGCGGCAATCCCCGCCTCCTATAATTCTCATTTATTATCTTGGTAGCTCTCGCCATGACCATTCCAACTTCTGATCTCGATCGCGTCGACTTCGCCGACATTGTCGACGCGGGAGTCCCGAGGCAGGCCGCCATCCATCCCGGCGTGATCTTGCGCGAGGACTGGCTGGAACCGCTGGGGATCACGCCTTATCGCGCCGCAAAGGATATGCGCGTGCCACCGAACCGCCTGACAGCGATCCTGGCCGGCGATCGGGCGATCACCGCCGACACCGCGCTGCGCCTCGCCCGGTATTTCGGGACCGACGCCCGATCCTGGCTCAACCTGCAGGCCAATTACGAGCTGGAGACGGCAAGCCTGCTCCACGGTGCCGAAATCGTCCGCGATATCGAGCCGCGCAACCTGGCCTGACCAATCACCGCCAGGCCCTGGGACAACTCCAATGGATCGTTGACCTGGAAACGCCTTCCCGGCCCAGGCAACGCCGAAGCCCTGCCGGTTCTGTGCCGGCTGGTCCGCGCCGCCGATACTGGATGACGCCACCCGTCGAATCAGTACAATGCGCGCCGCTTGCAAGAGCCTCGCCCGTCCTTCTGCACCCGAGCCCCCGATGCATCTCCGCCGCCTCGCCGTGAGCCTCGCCATCCTGTGCGCCGCCCTCGGCCAAACTTCCCTCGCCCGCGCCGCCCAGGGCTATTTCCGCTATCCCACTCTCGCCGGCGACCAGGTCGTCTTCACCGCCGAAGGCGATCTCTGGTCGGCCCCGCTCGCCGGCGGGCGGGCATCGCGGCTCACCACCCACCCGGCCGAGGAGACCAATGCCGTCGCCTCGCCCGACGGCAAGTGGCTGGCTTTCACTGCTGCCTATGACGGGCCGCCCGAAGTCTATGTCATGCAGATCACGGGCGGGGTGCCGCGCCGGGTGACCTTCGACGGGACGCGCTCGATCCCCGTGGGCTGGACCTCGACCGGCGAAGTGCTCTATGTCGGCCAGAGTCCGATAGGTCCCAGCGGCGAACGCACCGTCACCGCGGTCCATCCGGCGAGCCTCGAACGCCACCCGATTCCGCTCGCCGACGCCAACGATGCCGCGATCGGACCGGACGGGAAGGTGATCTATGTCACCCGCTTCGGTCTCGCCAATTCGGGCGACAATGTCCGAGTCTATCGCGGCGGTCTGCTCGCCTCGCTCTGGCGGTTCGGGCTCGACGGCAAGAGCGAGGCGACGAAGCTCGCCGATCCCGACCCGGCCGCACCACTCAGCAACGACCGCCGGCCGATGCCCTGGGGCGACCGGATCTATTTCATTTCGGACCGCGACGGGCACGCCAATCTCTGGTCGATGAATGCCGACGGCGGCGACCGCCGGCAGCTGACGCATCAGGAGAGTTTCGATATCCGCGGCGCCAGCCTCGATCAAGGCCGGATCGTCTATCAGCTCGGCGCCGATCTGCATCTCTACGATATCGCCGGCGGCCAGGACCGGGCGCTCGCCATCGATCTCGTCTCGGATTTCGATCAGGAGCGACGGCGCCTGGTCAAGAACCCGCTCGAGTACTTCGACAATGCCAGCTTCGCCCCCGACGGCGAGCGGGTCGCGGTCACTGCCCGCGGCCATGTCGCGCTGATGAGCTTGGCTAAGCGGCGGCGCGTCGATGTCTCGACGCCGTCCGTCAGCCGAGTGCGCGAAGCGGTGGTCAGCCCGGACGGGCTCTGGGTCTATGCCATCCTCGAAGGCGGGACCACCGGCTCGCTCAAACCCGACGATACCGACGCGCCGCAGATCTGGCGCCTGCCCGCCGACGGCACGCCCGAATGGAAACAGCTGACCACCGACGATGCCGGCCATCGGGTGAAGCTGGTCCTCTCGCCGGACGGCAAGCTGCTGGCCCATACGGCGATCGATGGGCGGCTGTTCCTGCTCGATCTCGACACGGGCGACAATCAGCTGATCGATTCCGCCCCCAATGCCGATCTCGGTGCGCTCGCCTGGTCGGCGGACAGCCGGCACCTGGCCTTCGTCCGGTCGGATTCGGATCTGATGCGCGGCCAGCTCTTTCTCTACGAACCGGCGAGCAAGACCAAGCAGCGCCTGACCAGCGACCGCTACGAATCCAAGGACCCGGCCTTCACGCCCGATGGCAAGTGGCTCTATTTCCTGTCCGATCGGCATTTCGAGAGCAGCAACCGGGCGCCCTGGGGCGATCGCAACATGGGGCCGTTCTTCGATCGGCGGACTCAGATCTACGCCCTCGCCCTGCAAGCGGGCGAACACTTTCCCTTCCAGCCCAAGGACGAGCTGACGCCGGCCAAGCCGGCCGAGAAGGAGCCCGCCGACAAGCCTGCCGCCGGTGCCGACAAGGCCAAACCGGCCGAGGCCGGGCCGGAGATCGAATGGACCGGCTTGGCCGACCGGCTTTTCGAAGTCCCGGTCGCCGCCGGCGATTACTCGGGCCTCGCGACCGACGGCAAGCGGCTCTATTTCCTGGAGTCGCCGGGCAGCGAACAGCACACGGCCCTGAAGAGCGTCGCGATCGACGATGAGGGCGGAAAGCCCGAAGAGTTCCTGGGCGATACCCGCGAATTCGCGCTCTCGGCCGATCGCAAGAAGCTGTTCATCCGCCGCTGGGCCGATGACGACAAGATCGGCGACATGCTCATTCTCGAGACCGGGGCCAAGGCGCCGAGCGAACTCGGCAAGGCCACGGTCCGGGCGGGCGACTGGACTCTCACCATCGATCCGCGCACCGAATGGCGCCAGCTGTTCGACGATGCCTGGCGCCTCCATCGCGACTATTACTACGACCGCAACATGCACGATGTCGATTGGCTCGCGGTTCGCACCAAATACGCGCCGCTGGTCGCCCGGGTCACCGACCGCGACGAGCTCAACGACGTGCTGGCGCAGATGCTGGCCGAATTGGGGACGCTCCATTCCCAGATTCGGCCGGGCGATCTGCGGACGGCGCAAGATGCCGGCAAGCCCGGATTTCTCGGCGCCGTGCTCGGCCGCGAGCCCAACGGCACCCGTATCCTGCATATCTACCGGACCGATCGGGAGCTGCCGAGCGAGCGCAGTCCGCTCGCCCGGCCGGGGGTGGATGCGCGCGAGGGCGATCTGATCGTGGCGGTCAACGGCCTGCCGCCCGGTTCGGCCGACGACATGGCGGCGCTGCTGAACGGAGCCGTCGGCAGCCAGGTGTTGCTGACTTTGACCCGCGCCGAACCGCCGGCCAAGGATGGCCAAGGCCCGCGCCCGAAATTCCGGCAGATCAAGACGGTCGTGACGCCGGTCGACGCCGCCCAGAACGGCCGCTTGCGCTACAGCGACTGGGAAGAAGGCAGGCGGCAAGCCGTCGAGCAGGCCGGCGGCGGCAAGATCGGCTATCTCCACCTGCGTGCCATGGGCAAGGACGATATCGCCGGCTTCGCCCGGGATTTCTATGCCCAGATCGACCGGGACGGGCTTATCATCGATGTCCGCCACAATAACGGCGGCAACATCGACAGCTGGGTGATCGAGAAGCTCTTGCGCCGGGCCTGGGCCTATTGGCAGCCCCGCTACGGCACGGCGCACGAGACCAATATGCAGCAGACTTTCCGCGGCCGGCTCGCGGTGCTGATCGACGAAACGACCTATTCCGACGGCGAGAGCTTCGCCGCCGGGATCAAGGCACTGGCGCTTGCTCCCCTGATCGGCCGGCGCACCGCCGGAGCCGGGATCTGGCTCAGCGACGAGAATGGTTTGGCCGATCGCGGCATGGCGCGGGTCGCGCAAAATCCGCAATTCTCCGTCGGCACCGGCGAGTGGCTGGTCGAGAACAAGGGGGTCGACCCCGATATCGCGGTCGAGAACCCGCCCAACGCCACGTTCAAGGGCGGCGATGCCCAGCTCGATGCGGCAGTCGGGGTCATCTTGAAGAAGCTCGAGACCGATCCGGTGAAGAAGCTGTGAAAACGCTCAAAACGCCGGGCGCACCGACGCCGCATCCAATACCGGTTCGCTCAGGGGAGCTGCCGACTTGGCCGGTAGATAAACGTCGAAGCGCGAGCCCCGCCCGACTTCGCTCTCGACGGTGATCCGGCCATTGTGCTGAGCGACGATTCCGTGCGCCACCGCCAGGCCCAGACCAGTGCCCACGCCCACGGCCCTGGTCGTGAAGAATGGCTCGAAGATGCGGGCGATCGTGGCGCGATCCATGCCGCAGCCGTGATCGACGACCGAGACGCGGATGGCCGCACCGGGCACTCGCCCCGGCAATTGCGGCAGCCGCTCGCCCGGGGCCTCGGCCACCTCGACCCCGATCTCGCCGGTCTCGGCACGCGTCGCCTGGACGGCGTTCATGACGAGGCTGATCAGAACTTGGCTGAGTTGATTGCCATCGGCGAGCAAGGCCGGAACCGATTCGATCCGCTCCGAGATCGCGATCGTTCCGGGCAGGCTGCGGCGCAGGAGGGCGAGAGACTCACGCGCCAGGGCCGCGAGATCGATCTCGTCCCGCCTCGGCAATTCCTGTCGGCTGAAGAGGATCAGCCGCTCGATCAGGTCCCGGGCCTTCTCGCCCGCGCGCAGGATGGTCATCAGGTTGCTCTGCTCGCGGCTCCCCTCGGGCAGGCGCCTGATGGTCATTTTCGCCAGGGTCAAGACGGGCACCAGCGTATTGTTCAACTCATGGGCGACGCCGCCGGCGAGCGTGCCCAAGGCTTCGAGCTTCTGGGCCTCGAGCAGCTGGCGTTCCATCTCCGTCTCGCGCCGCTGCGCGGCACGCAGCTCGGTCACGTCTTTGAACACGGTCAGTACGCGCAGCGGGTGACCGCCCTGATCGCAGATCACATCGGTCTCGCAATAGAGCGAGCGGATCCCGCCATCGGGCCGGCGCATGCGGAATTCGAGGGGCGGCGGGCAGACGCCCCGGCGGCCCATCTTGACGGTCGCCGCGAGTTGGTCGCGATCCGCCTCGTGGACCAGACCGAAGATCGCCGCGTCGGTCAGTTCGAAGGCCTCGCGGTCCACTCCGGCCAGACGATACATCTCGTCCGACCATTCGAGCGCGCCCGTGGTCAGATCGCGCTCGCTGCTGCCGGTCTCGGCGACGCGCTGGGCGTGATCGAGATGGTCCCGGGCGCGGCGGAACTCCGCTTCGCTATGGAACAGGGCGCGTTCGGCCAGGACTCGGTGGGTGATATCGATGCTGACGCCGCGGCGGCCCCGATAATCGCCGCTCTCGTCGAAATACGGGACGCTGTTGCCCAGGCGAAAGATCTCTCCGCCATTTTCGTCTCGGCGCGGGATGCGATAGATCAGATTGCGCACCGGCTTGCGCGCGGCATAGCATTTTTGCGATTCGGCCAAGCCTTCGGGATTGTAACCGGGGTCGATCACTTCGTCGGGGAACTTGGCGGTGCGCTGGCGGATCGTGACCACGCCGTCCTGGACGTTACGTTCCCACAATCGAATCTGGGTCACCTCCGCATTCGTCTCGTAGAGCGTGCCCTCGCCGACACCGATGATGCTGCGGAACCGTTCGTTCTCTTCCTTCATCACGCCCCACGTCGCGTGGCGCCGGGTCAGGTCGACGGCACTCACCAACCGGCCGGAATCGAGCGAGTCCGTGCGGAGCAGAGAGAGAACGAGCCAGCGCCCGCCGCCATCCCCGGCCAGGAACAGGAATTCCTGGCCGGCACAGGGACACTGGCGGAGAAATTCACGCAGCGCTTCGGGAGACGACGCCCAGGAGGCCAGTTCCGTTCCGATCAGCTCGTCGGGCGTGCGGACCAGGCAACGCGCCACCGCCTCGTTCGCCGCGGTGATCCGACCGCCCCGGTCCAGAGCGAGGGCCGGAGCCGGGGAGTGGCGGACCCAGGCGATTGCCTCCAATGCAGCGGTCACGCTGTCTCCAAGGAATTGACAGGGGTACGCAGAATACACCAGTTTGACGCCAGATCCGTTAATCGACAGTTTCGGGTGTATCGGCGGGCCGCGGGTCGGGTTCCGGCATCCGATCCAAGAACGACAGGGAGACTCCCATGAAACTCCGTAATCTCGGCAAATCCGGCCTGCGCGTCTCGTTGGTCGGGCTCGGCTGCAACAATTTCGGCATGAAGCTCGATGTCGAAGGCACGCGCAAAGTCGTGCACCGGGCGCTCGATCTCGGCATCACTCTGTTCGATACGGCCGATGTCTACGGCAATGCCGGCGGTTCGGAGACCTGCCTCGGCCAGGTGCTGGGCGAGCGGCGCAAGGACATCGTGCTCGCCACCAAATTCGCCAATGCGATGGGTCCGGGCGAGAAGCGGGGCGCCTCGCGCCGCTATATCATCAGCGCCGTCGAGGCCAGCCTGAAGCGGCTGCAGACCGATTGGATCGATCTCTACCAGCAGCACATTCCCGACCCCCTGACCCCGATCGAGGAGACGCTCAGGGCGCTCGAAGATCTGACCCGTTCCGGCAAGATCCGCTATGTCGGTTGCTCCAATTTCAAGGCCTGGCAGGTCGCGGACGCGCAATGGACGGCCCGCACGTCCGGGGTCGCCGGCTTCGTCTCGTGCCAGGACGAATACAGCCTCTTGGTGCGCGACGTGGAAAAGGAGCTGCAGCCGGCGGCCGAGGCCCACGGGCTCGGAATCCTGCCCTATTTCCCGCTGGCCAGCGGCCTGCTCACCGGCAAGTACCGGCGCAATCAGCCGCTGCCGGAGTTCACCAGGCTGGCCCTGGTCAAGCGCCTGGCCGATCGGTACATGACCGACACGAATTGGCCGATCGTCGAGAAGCTCGGCGATTTCTGCGAGACCCAGGGACATTCCATGCTCGAACTCGCCTTCAGCTGGCTCGCCAGCCGCCCCCAGGTCTCGAGCGTGATCGCCGGAGCGACCACGCCGGAGCAGGTCGAGCAGAACGTCGCCGCGGTGGACTGGGCGCTCGGGCCGGAGGAACTCGCCGAGATCGACCGGATTACGCTCGGGGGGTGAGCGGTCGGGCCGGTACGGGCCGGTAGAAGTCGGGTCCGTGACCTCGGGCCGAACCGAGTCCACGGGATATCGGGAGCTCATGCTCTACGGCTGACACTGCTCCTCGGCCCGGCCGGTCCGCCAATCCCGGACTTCGCCGCTTCGCCCTCCCGACCCTCAGCGCTTGGCTTCCAGCTTCGACCATTCCCGCTTGCGCCGATAGATCGTCGAGGCATCGATTTCCAGCAAGGCCGCGGCGCGCCCGATATTGCCGCCGCAGGTCTCGATCGCCCGTTCGATCGCGTCGCGCTCGATCATCCACATCGGCACGATCGCCCTTTCGCCGCCGCCGGCGGCCGGCCGGGGGATAACCGGGTGCGCCAGCCCGGGTGCGGCCGCGGTCTCGTGGACCGCACTCGGCAGCATTTCCGGGACGACGACGCCGCCCTGACTGAGGACCACGACGTTGCGCACGACATTCAGCAGCTGGCGGACATTGCCGGGCCAGGGATAGGCCAGCAGCAGCCGCTCCGTCGAGGGATCGAATCCATCGAACTGCTTGCCCTCTTCGGCCGCGAAGAGTTCGAGGAAATGCCGGGCGATCATGATGATGTCGTGGCCGCGATCGCGCAGGGCGGGCAGGTGGATCGGTACCACGTTCAGCCGATAATAGAGATCCTCGCGGAACCGCCCGTTCTGGATTTCCTGCATCGGGTCGCGATTGGTGGCGCAGACGAAGCGGACATCGACGGTACGGGTCTGGTCGCCGCCGACCGCCTGGAAACTGCCGGTCTGGATGAAGCGCAGCAGCTTCGCCTGGAGCGGCAGATCCATCTCGCCGATTTCGTCGAGGAAGAGAGTGCCGCCGTCGGCGCGCGACGCGATCCCTTCGCGGCTCTGCAAGGCGCCGGTGAAGGCGCCGCGGACATGGCCGAACAATTCGCTCTCGACCAGATCGCGCGGAATGGCCGAACAATTCATCGCGACGAAGGGCCGCCCGGTGCGCGGGCTGCGCCGGTGGATCGCCTCGGCCGCGAGTTCCTTGCCCGTGCCGCTCTCGCCGGTGACGAAAATCGGCGCCCGGCTCGGGGCCGCGTCGCGGATCGTGCGGTAGACGGCGAGCATGGCCGGCGAGGCCCCCAGAAAACTCTCGAACCGATCCGAGGATTCCTGGGTCAGGCCGCGCTCCAGCCGCTTCAGCCGCCGTAGTTCGAGCGCGTTGTTCAAGGTCACCTGGAGCCGTTCGGGACTGAACGGCTTGACCAGGAAATCATAGGCGCCGGCGCGCATCGATTCGACCGCCATGCTGATCGAGCCGGCCGAGGTGATGACGATCACCGGCGCGTCGCAGCCGCTCGCCCGCAATTGCTGGAGCACTTCGTAGCCGTGACCGTCGGGCAGGATGAGGTCGAGCAGCACCACCGCGGGAACGTGTTCGGCCAGGACGGCGCGGGCCTCGGCGACCGACCCGGCATGGACGGCCTCGATCCCGGTCCGCTCGATGTAAGCCATATAGAGACGCCAGAGAGTCGGGTCGTCCTCGACCAGCAGGACCACGGCCCGGTCGGCCAGCGTCTCGGCAATCATGCTCGCATTCACGATCGGCTTCGGGCCTCCTCGTCTCGGCGATCGGCACTATGCGCCGGTATCGGTCGTGACGGTCAATATTCGTCTGAACTCGTCGGTGCGGACAATACCACATGGCCGCGTCCCGGCGCGCCGGCAAAGGAATAGGACGGCACTCCCTCCGGTCAAGAGTGCGGCCCGCCGGACGATCGGCCCCAGCTGCTGGTCCGGGCCCTGCCCGCGTCGCGCGGCATCGCCGTTCTGTCCTTCACCGCACCCCGTCAGGACTTGGGACGAATAGTCGGACGCTGCCGGCCGTCCGGCGTCGGCAGCGCCGCCGGTCAGATCGATCGGAGCCGAAACCCGGTCCCGATCGGGGCCGGGCTCTGTCGGCGCCTCACCCATGCCACCAGTAGTTGATCAATCGGCGCTTCATCTTTGCTTCCGGCTGCGCTACCAATGCGAGTCATGGATTTCCATCTCGAGGTACCCCGTGTGATCGCCGCCTCGGTGCTCGGCCATGGCTGAGCCTACAATTCCGCCCCTGGCGCGCATCCTCTATATCGACGACGAGCCGGATATCCGCGAGGTGGCCCGAATAGCCCTCGAAGTCGTCGGCGGTTTCGAGGTCGCGGTGTGCGACTCGGGCGAGCAGGCGCTGGCGATCGGCGAGGCATTCGCGCCCGATCTGATCCTGCTCGACGTCATGATGCCGGGAATGGACGGTCCGCAGACGCTGCGGGCGCTGCGCGCGATCGGGGCGCTCGCCCGGGTGCCGGTGGTCTTCTTCACCGCCAAGGCGCAACGCTCGGAGATCGCCGAGCTGCTGGCCCTGGGCGCGATCGACGTGCTGGGCAAACCCTTCGATCCCATGGCGATCGGTCAGGCCTTGAACGCGATGTGGGCGCGTCATCACCGCTGAGGCGCGCGGGCGCGCCGGTCACCCGATCGTCGTCGGATAGGTCATGACCAGAAACATGACCGCCTTGTCCCGCCCGGGATTGCGGTAGCTGTGCGGCACATCGGCCTGGAAATAAACCGAGTCGCCGGTCGCGAGCAGGCTGCGTTCGGCGCCGGCGACGATTTCGACTTCGCCCTGGGCCACAGTCAGATTCTCCATGGTCCCGGGCACGTGCGGCTCAGCCTGTTCGAGTGCTCCGGCGGTCATGGTCAGCTCATAGAACTCGACGCGCCGTTCGCCGTCATAAGGAAAGAGAGCCCGCGAGGCGAAGCTTCCGTCCTTGGATGAGAGCACCTTGGCCCGATCGGCCCGCAGGACGGCCATGCCGCCGCCGCCGCCGCCGCCCATGAGCGCCGAGAACGGCACCTCGAGCGCGCGCGCGATCTTCCACAAGAGCCCGATCGTCGGCATCGAGCGGCCGCCTTCGATCTGACCGATCATCGCCCGGCTGACCCCGGCGAGTTTGGCCAGCGCCTCCAGCGACAGCGCGCGCTTGGTGCGCAGTCGCTTCAGATTTGCCCCGATGACGCTGCCCAGTTCGTCCGACGTCGATTCCGGCCCCACTGCAGCTTGTGTTTGATCGATCAAGCTCATCGTCGCTCCCGCAATGAGTGGCCCGCGAGCGGAACGGCCACGCATGCCTGCTGCTATAGCAGATTGTCGGCGGGATCGCGCGTCCGGCAATGTGCCGCCGGGACGGATTATTCGCCCTCGCTGGGCGGGAGCGCAGCGCCTCGGCGGCTGGACGCAGCCGTTCGAACCGTCCGCCGAACCGGATGAACGTCTCCCGGCAGTCGGTGGGCGGATTCAGGGATTCGTGGCGATCAGGCGCTTCAGCACCGGATAGATCTCGTTCGTCCAGCGCCTGCCGTTGAAGACGCCGTAATGGCCGACCCCCGGCTGCATATGCTGGAACTTCTTGCGCTTCGACAGGCCGGGCAGCAGATCATGCGCGGCCGCAGTCTGGCCGAGAGCACAGATGTCGTCGTTTTCGCCCTCGACCGTCAGGAGTGCGGTTTTCGTAATGGCGCGGGGCTCGACCAGCCGGCCGCGGTGGCGGAGCTTGCCCAGCGGCAGGGCGTGTTCTTGAAAGACCTCGCGGATCGTCTGCAGATAGAACTCCGCGGGGAGATCCATCACCGCCATATATTCGTCGTAGAATTTTCTGGTCGCATCGGCGCTCTCGCCGTCGCCCTTGATCAGATGATGGAAGAGATCGACATGGGCGTTCACATGGCGGTCGAGATTCATGGTCATGAACCCCGCGAGTTGGAGAAAGCCCGGATAGACCCGCCGGAACGCGCCCGGATAGCGCATCGGCACGGTGCCGATGACATTGCGCTCGAACCATTCATGCGGCCGAGTAGTCGCGAGCAGATTCACCTGGGTCGGGTTGACCCGGGTATCGATCGGTCCGCCCATCAGGGTCATGCTGCGCGGCTGCGCCGGGTCGCCATCCTGCGCCATGATCGCGGCTGCAGCCAGGACCGGTACCGAAGGCTGGCAAACCGCGACGACATGGGCGCCCGGCCCCATCACCTGAAGGAATTCGACGATATGATCGACGAAATCGTCGAGGTCGAACCGGCCGTTGATCAGCGAGACGTTCCGGGCGTTCTCCCAATCGGTCATATAGAGATCGTGCTCGGCGACCAGCGTCTTGGCCGTGCCGCGCAGCAGCGTCGAGAAATGCCCGGACATCGGCGCCACGAGGAGCACGGGCGGCTGCTCGACTCTCGAGTCCTTCTTGAAATGGAGCAGGGAACAGAACGGGGTTCTGTGGGCCACCTCCTCGGTGACCGCGACGGTCTCGCCATCCACCCTGGTGCTGTCGATACCAAAGGGCGGCCTGGTATGGCTCATCCCGGCGCGGGCCAGCATCTCGCAGAAGGCGCCCATGCTGCGCGTGAAGAAATTGCTGCCGCCCCAGACCCAAGGCGGCTGCAACATCCCACCGGCTGCCTGGGCCATCAGCCGCACCGGCCCCATCACGTCACTATGTGCTTGATATGCCTGGTATAGCATGATCGTCGTCACCTATTCCTGAAACTGTCTGGAAGACTGGCGGCGACCCGTCCGATCGGCTCGAGGCGCCAACACCAACCGTCTTCCCCGGTGACAACGGTGTGAAAGTGCTCTCGTATCCATCAGACTGCAACCTGCGCACTAGCTCCCTCCCCGAAGCTCGAACACCCCTGCCAAATGCTAACAAATCGTAACCAACCACGCAACCCGGGTACGGATCCGAATCAATTCATACCCGGCGCCGCCCCGCCTTCCAGCCCGTCAATCCTCTGAACCGACAGGACGAATGCCGGGTTCACGACGCGGCACGGAACGCGCCGGTCGATTTCGCCGCGCGTCGCTATCGCGGCGCGTCCAGAGGATTGCGCGCCGCGACTCGGGCTCAATCTTCGTCCGTCTCATCCGACTCGATCTGTTCGATCAAATCCTTGAGCAGGCGGATGATATCTTCGCGACTGGTCGCTTCGACCGCAGCGTTGACCGCAGCCTCGACCATCATCACCGCTACGAGGTATTCGAGCGGCCCGCCTTCATCCAGCGCTGCGTTCAGGTGCTTGCCGGCAATGTCGGCGGCCTGATCATACATCGCCTCCATGTCCGCATCGTCGTCGTTCGCCATGTCATTCCCCGCCCGGTGCGCGCCGCGACGCGACGCGTGCCGGTCGACCCTAAAACATTTCTCGGCCGAATTAGACCGGAAAATGCTCTGCCTCGATCCACTGGTTGTGGGGTCGGGTGCAGGCTCGGCTAGTCGGCTGTTTCGTCGCCGCCCTCGGATCGCAACTCGGTGCCGGAGTCGGGGATGGCGGCATCGACGGTGAAGGCGTTCGGCGGCGCCGATCCCGCCGTCCCGCGTCGCTGTGCCTGGCCGAAGCCATGAGGGCCGCCCGGCTGAAACCCTCTCGCCAGCAGCTTTGCCTGCTTGATGCGCATGACCTCGTACCGTCGCGCGAGACGCGGGCCGATCACAGCACCTTCACGCTGAGCAGTCGAGACGGAAACCGAGACCAAGCGTTCCGCTGGCGTCAGCGCCCATGCCCAATTGCCGATCCGGTCGGTAATCATGCCCGTCCCCTCGCTCCTGGAATATGCCCGACGCTCGGACGGCGAAACCCTGCTCCGGAGCCGGGCTTAGCGCCGAATCCCACGGGAACCTCGTGAGATTCAGATGGGGAGTATTTTTCATCTTGTAAGACAGCTTCACTGATTATTTATTTCCTGAGGTATTTATTGGCTATTTTCGGAAAAGGCTGGCGCCGTTCTCGGCCTCCCCGGCGTCCGCCGCTCGGTCCCGAACAAGCTCGGAGCCTGCGCCGAGACCAGCATTCGCATCCTACCCCGGTAATAGAGCTCGCCCTTCGCACGCTCCGTCACCATATGGGAGCCGACAGCAGACGCAGCCCGACGGAACGGTCGGTTTCGCAGAGGGGCGAGCGGCCCGGGTGTGTTCGCCGGACAGATCGAACATGGCTGGGAATATCATCATGGCACTGCCCGCACGCTTCGCCCTTCTCAATTCGGACTATAATCCGTTTCTGTTCGCACCGATCGGCGAGGAGGGCGACACGAACATGTTGAGCGTTTTGTCCGCCTTTACGCGCTTGGAACTCGATCCATGGGCGGAAGCGGCCGGGTTGGCGGCATTGCCGGAACCGGCCTCGATGGCGGCTCTGGCCAGTTTGATCGAACGCCTCCCGGGGCGGCGCTGGTCGTCGGGCGAGGCGACCACGATGGCGACCCGCTTGGTGCGCCTCCTGCCCAAGCATGCGCCGGCGGCGCCGCTCAATGCCATGGCAGCCGCCGTGCGATCCAAGACGATCGGCCTCAAAATGTTGATGTTCGTGGCGGCGCTGACGCTCGTCCTCGTGCTCCAGCGCCTGCTCTTCTGAGACGGCCCGTCGGCGCCGACTTCGTTCTAGGCGGCGGGAGGCTTCTTCTTCGAGGGCGGCTCGGTGAAGGGGGAAGCGATCGAAGCCGGCTTCTTCTTTTCCGCCTTCGGCTTCTTCGCTTCGCGCGTGCTGCGCTTCTGTCCCTTGGCCATCATCGTCTCCTGTGCAGCCGAGTGTAGGGTCCGCTCACCGCGGCGGATTCCTTCGGAGCAGGTCTCATATCACGAGTCCGGTCCGCCGGGAAAAGCCCCGCGACCTATAGCAGGTGCAGGGCCGGGACGGCATCGCGGAGAGTTCGATCAGGGCATTTTGCCCCCGCCTCGCCGCGATTCGGGCGAGGCGGGTTGTCGGCGTTCGACGAAACCTCGAAGCCGCCGACGCGGCAATCAGCCCAGAGCTTTGAGGTTGTCGGCGGAGAACTTGCCGCTTTTCCGGTCGGAAACGAGCTCGAACCCGATCTTCTGACCTTCGTGCAGATCGCCGAGGCCGGCGCGCTCCACTGCACTGATATGGACGAACGCATCCTTGCCGCCGTCATCCGGAGCAATGAACCCGAAGCCCTTTTGGCTATTGAACCATTTCACGGTTCCCGTCGTCATGGGAAACCCTTTCAAGATACATGGTTTTGCGCACCCGCGCGTGAACACGGGCCGTCGAAATCGCATCATCAGGTAGAAGATCGTCAGCTCGGCGCGGAATTACTGCCGCGCGAGGCTCAGTCATCCGGCCGTCCATCGACGTCTGTCACATGGTTGCGTGCCCGGCGGATTGCAAGGCGCCGCGGTGAAGATCCCGGCAGACTCCGGCCGTGCCCCGCCTGGGCACGGGGCGCTGGCATCGCCGGCGCCGATCCGATCCACTCTCCCGGAGCTGTCGCCGATTCCCCGGCGTCACCCCGATCGACGAGGCCGTCCATGCTCGAATTGCGACCGAATTGCGAATGCTGCGACAAGGACTTGCCGCCGGATTCGGGAGAGGCGCTGATCTGCAGCTTCGAATGCACCTTCTGTGCCGCCTGCAGTAGCGAATTTCTCGCCGGAATCTGCCCGAATTGCCGCGGCGCCCTGGTGGCGCGACCGATCCGGCCGGCGGCGAAGCTGGCGAAATTCCCGGCCTCGACCCTGCGCATTCACCGAAAAGGCGGATGTGGGGCCACGGAAGAATGGTAATCGGAGCGGCGCTCCGTGATTGGCGCGCCCGCCCGAATTGGGGGTAGACTGGTAGCGCCTCGGGAGGGGCTGCGCGATGAAGCATCTCACCTTGATCCGCCATGCCAAGGCGGTCGACGCCGCCAACGACGAGGACGATCACGACCGCGTCCTGCGCGGCCGCGGCCGCCGTGCCGCGGCCGAGATCGGAGCGCAATTGGCGGCTGTGCCGCCGGATCTGGTCTTGAGCTCGACCGCTGCACGCACGCGCGAAACAGTCGAGTGCGCCGTCGCCGGCTGGCCGCACCGGCCGGCGATTCTCTATGAGCAGGAGCTTTATCTGGTGAGTGCTGCCCGGCTGCTGCGCCGCCTCGAACTGATCGAGCCGGAAATCGGCGCCGTCTGGATCGTCGGCCACAATCCCGGGATCCACGAGCTCGCCCGCCAGCTCGCCGCGCGGGCCAGCGGGGCCGGGCGGTTTCCGGACTTGATGCAGCGTTTCCCCACGGGCGCGCGCGCCGTCTTCGCCATCGACGCCGATCGCTGGCGCGCCCTCGTCCATGCCAAGCTGGAATTGCTGGATTACGTGCTGCCGACGCTGGAGTAGCGGGTTTCGCGTTACGGCCCGTGCCGGCTTGCGCGCTACGCGTCTTTGGAGAAGACTTCCGGATAGCGAGGTGGATCCGCGGGGGCTGGCGGCGTGGCGGAACGGAACATTCTCCTGTCGATCACCGAATCGGATGCGGGATTTGGCGGCCGGATCGCTTTGGACGGCGCGGTTCTGGCGGCCGAGCGGACGCTACCGGCTACCCATGCCGCCGCGACTCGGGACATGGCGGCGGCCTATGCCCGGCTGTTCGAGCGAGCATCGATACCGCATTTCGCCCAGGGCGAGGCGGAAGCGCTGGGCGCGCGGCTTCACGAGATCTGGTTCGGGCCCGACTGGGCGCCCCTCGCGGCCCGGCTGGGTTCCGGCGAAGAACGGATCCTGGTCGTGGCCTCGTCGAGCCCGATCGTGCTCAACTTGCCCTGGGAACTGTGGCGCCCGCCCGGCGGCGACTGTGTCGGCGCCGATCCGGCCTGGCGCCTGCGCCGCTTTCCCCGGGGCGATCGGGCGCCGGCCGCGCCGGCCGAGTCGCTGCGGCCCGGACCCTTGCGGGTTCTCTACATGGTCTGTGCGCCGACCGACAAACAGGTGCTCGATTACGAGCGCGAAGAGGAAATGCCGCTGCGGGCGCTGACCCAGGCTCGCGCGCAAGCTCGAGCACGACGAGCTTCGGCAAAGCCCTGGAGATGTGTCAGCAGATCGGGGACCGGGCGGGCGAGGCCGACACCTTCCAGCAGCTCGGCATGCTTGCCGCCGAACTCGGCAAAACCGAGGGCGGGCTGCGCGTCGTGGCTGTCGGCTGCCTCATCTTCCAATCGATCGGCCATGGCCAGACGGATCAGTCTGTCCGCGTGGTGGCACAACTGGCCGGACGGCTCGGCTACACGCAGGCGCATCTCGACACGATGCTCCGCGAGATCGCCGAGAGCTACGCCCAGGATCGCGGGGCGAGCCTCGTCGCCGCCGCCTTTGCCGAAGCCCCGCTCGACCCTGCCCGCTCGGCGCCACCACCGCCGCGGTTTTGGCGCTGGCTTCGGTTTCTCCGGTTCTGGTGATCCACCGGGTTCGCCCCGTTCACTTTGTCTTGGGCAGCACCGGCGGAGTCTTGCGAAGAGGCGGGAACGTCCAGGCGCCCTTCTCGATGATCTGGAGCGGCGGCGGGGTCGGCTTGTGGTGCACCACGCCCTGGGCGTCCGTACAGCTCCCCCGGTTGCGCAATTCTTCGACTCTGGCCTCGAACGTGTCCGACATTGGCGTCTTCATTCGATAGACCTGAGCATGAGCGCGACCGAACTCCCCGGCCTAATGTCCGTTCGACGCCGGCAGCGGCGTCTCTGCCGCCGGCGACGCCGGCGCGCCGGTCACGGGGTTTTGCGCGGGGTCCGGCTTTGGAAGAGCTCCGAGAGGGAATACGCGCCCTTCTTGACCACCTGGGGCGGCGGCGGGGTCGGCTTGCGGTGCTCCTGTCCCTGGGCGTCCGTCAGGCTGTCCAGTTTTCGCGCTGCCTCGATCTTGGCTTTGGAGTCGTCGGGCATCGGGATCTCCTGTGCGACTGTGCTGCCATAATATGGTGGCGACGATTACGAAGGCCAGTAGCAAGGCAAAAACCAGGACCTCGAAGGCGGTGGCCCGGGCTCTGGCCTTGCGGAAATTGAGGAGACGGTTGTTCACGGCGGCATCGCGATGTTGTCGGCCGAGTTCGGCCTGGAGATCGGCCAGAATCGCCGCCTCGCTCTCTTCCACAGCCAAGCTCGTATTCAACTCGTAAAATCGGCGCAGCTTGGTCACATAATCGGCAAGGGCGTTCTCGTCCATGACGTAGATGAAATCGCGCTTCCGGACCGATTCGCGCAGGAAATACATGATCAGGAGCAGAGAGGCCGCGAGCGCGCCCAGCAACAGCCAGATCACGACCGGATAGACCGACCACGACGGCGCCGGGATCCATTCCTTGACCGCGCCGAGTATCGCCACCAGCACGGCCAGCGACGCCGCAAAGAACGGCAAGCTGCGCGGGACGTTCTCCTCATCCGCGAGCTGCTGCCGATACCCTTCGGCGGCCAGCTTTTCGAGATATTCATCGAGGGCCATCGACCGCCCCGTGCAGGAACACTCCCGTTTGAGATAACGTCAGGCGCTCCGCCGTCGAACCCGGGTCAGCGCCGGACATAGCGCGTGGCCGAGAGCGTCGCGGAGACGGCGGAGATCTTGGTGTCGATATAGCCGGAAGCGCGCATGAACCCGCGGACCTCGTTGTCGCCGATCCCGGCCCGCTTGCCCTTGCCATGGACGATCCAGATCGGCGCCGAGGGCAAGAGACTCTCGTGGCGCCGGAGCGCCGCTTCCAGGCTCGGCGCGTCCGCGACGACGGCGAGGCCGAGCCGCGCCTCTTCCGGACCCGCGGCAGTCGCGCCGGCCAGGGCCTCGGCCAGGGCCGGGTCCGTCACCGGGCCGATCACCAGGGCCTTCGAGGCGGCTGCGAGCCCGAGCTTCGCCGCGAGGGTCGGCGGGTTCGCGATCTTCCCGGCCCAGCGGCCGGCCCGGTCGGAGCCGAGCTCGAGCGCGATCGCTTCGCCCGCCGCGCTGAAGCACAGGGCGCCGTCCTCGACCCGAATGGCGGTCATCTCGGCGAAGGGGAAGACCCGTCCGAGCGCCCCGCGCAAGATCAGCTCGCGCGTTTCCAGGAGCGCCTTCACCTCGCCGGCACCGCCGGGCCAGCGGCACGGGCAGATGGCTTCCGCACCCATCGACGGCCTAGCCCGGCTGCTTCGGCCCGGGCGAGCCGGTGTCGACCAGACTCGCGAACCGCGCCAGCTGTTCCTCGAGCACGCTGTCGACGAGCGGCGCCCAATGCTCGCCGCCCTGGCGCAGATAGCCGCCGACGACATAGCTCTGAGTCACCGAGGCGCCGCCCGAGGCCGGCTTCACCACCCAGCGCAGGACTCCGTCCACGCCCTCGAAGCGTAGAGGCCCGAGCCCGCCATGGAGTTCGATCGACTGGCCGGGCACGATCATGGTTACCTCCAGATGATGGACCCAGCCGCCATTCGGGAGCTTCTCGCAAAAGCAGCCGCCCGGCTGGAGCTTCAGACGGAGATTGGCGGCGTTGCCCGAAAAGGTGTGCTCGGAATTCCACCAGCGCCGCGGCTCGGCCAGGGCCGCGAAGGCCCGGCCGGGCGGGACATGGACCGTGACGGTCTCTTCGACCTCGAAGCCCTGCGGTATTGCCGATTTCACCTCGGCCGCGGCCGGTCCGGCGACGAGCGCGGCGAGTGCCGCCGGCCACAGAAATCTCATACTCCCTGCTCCTCTCGTATCGCCCCGACCTCTCGCAACGCCCGCTCGGCCAGGGGTATCTTGATCGGTTTTCCCGCCGCGAGCGAGGCGGCGTCGATCGCGGCCACGGCGCGCTGGACCGCTGCGAACGATCGTTCGATCCGCAAGGCGATGAAATCGATCAGCTCCGCGCTCACGTTCAGCTGCTGCCGGTCGGCGAACAGCTTGACCAGCACGGCCCGGATCAGCCGATCGTCGGGCGCCAGGATCGCCGCCACCGGGAGCGCCGCCAGGCGCGACCGCAGATCGGCGAGGCCGATCCCCCAGCGCGACGGCGGCTCGGCCGAAATCAGCAGCAGCCGCAGGCCGCGTTCGGCGATGCCGTTATAGAGATGCAGCAGCGAGGCTTCGGGTGCGTCATCCGCCGCTTCGACCACGAGGCTCCGGTCGGCATCGAGCAGCGCCGGCACCGCCTCCGGGTCGAGGAAGGGACCCTCGACCAGCCCGGCTCCGGCCCGCGCGCGCCAGACGGACGCCAGATGGGTCTTGCCGCTGCCCGGCGGCCCGTGCAGCACCAGCGCCGAACCCGGCCAATCGGGCCAGCGATCGATCCAGGCGACGGCCGCTGCGTTGGCCGAGGTCACCAGAAAGACATCGCGCCCCTGCGCCGTCCGGTGCGGGAGGTCGAGCGGCAATTGCCGATTCATGTCTGCTGGCTGCCGTGATCGGGATCGTAGAGCGGGCTGTCGAGATAACGCTTCAGCGCGAATCGCAGGAGCACACCCAGCACCGCGGCGAAAGGGACGGCGATCAGCACGCCCAGAAACCCCCAGAGCGCCCCGAAGGCCAGCAGCGAGAAGATGATCCAGACCGGATGCAGATTGACCCGGTCGCCGACCAGCTTGGGGGTGATGACGTTGCCCTCCAGGGTCTGGCCGACAACGAACAGGATCGCGATATAGAGCGGCCGATGCCAATCGCCGAACTGAGCGAAGGCGAGGGTCACGGAGAGCAGCGCGCCGGTGAGCCCGCCGAGGAACGGGATGAAGATCAGCAACCCGACCATCAGGCCCAGCACCAGCCCGAAATCGAGCCCGAGTGCCGTGAGCCCGATCGCGTAATAGACGCCGAGCAAGGCGCAGACCGAGAACTGGCCGCGAATGAAGCCGGACAAAGTCTTCTCGATCAGATGCGCCTGCTCGCGGATGACTCGGACATGCTGGCGCGGCAGCCAGGAATCGATCGCGGCGACGATCAGATCCCAGTCGCGCAGCAGGAAGAACGACACGACCGGCGTAATGAAAATCAGCGACAGAATATTGGCGACGGCGACGCCGCCGGAAAGGACGCCCGTCAGCAATTGGCCGGCGCCGCCGACGATATCGGCGATCTTGGCCTCGGCGGCATCGCGCAGCTTCTGCATATCCTCGGGCGCCAGCCGGTCCTGAAGCAGCTCGAACAGATTATCGAGCTGGGTCCGGACGACTGCCAGATAAGCAGGGAAGCGCGACACCAGCTGTCCGACCTGCGCCTCCAGCAGCGGCGCCAGCAGCAGCAGGAACAATCCGATCAGGAGCAGAAAGGCCACCAGGACCAAGAGCGCTGCCGGCGTTCGCTGAAGCCCGAACCTTTCCAGCCGATCGGCCAGCGGATCGAGGAAGAAGGCGATTGCGGCTCCCGCTACGAAGGGCAGGAGAATACTGCTCAAGACATGAATCGCGACCACGAAGAGTGCTATGATTCCGGCCCAGAACAGGCCTTGCCGCCAGGGGTGGTTCATGACGGTGGCCGGGCGGGCGCCGGTCGCCCTCGAAGGAGGAGCGGCCGAGTATGCTTCTCCAGGCGGGGCGGCGCTCCGGTCACGGGCCGCCCGCGGCGCGGCTGTGCAGTTGCAGCACGCCATAGGGCTTGCCGGGGGTCAGCACGAGATCCTGTTGGGCCAGCGCCACCCGGAGCAGCGCGTCGTCGGCGCGAATCCTGAGGCGCAGGCGGACCTCGGCGCGGCTCATCAGTTCGAGATCCGTGCTGCGCACGACCGGCACCTTGGCCAGCCTTTCACGCACTGCCGCCCAGTCGCCGGCGCTCCTGATCGGCACGACGACCTCCTGCGTGCTGTCCTGCTCGCCGGCCGGGCTGCTGGTGAGGGTGAGCTTCTTCCAGCTTTCTTCCATCTCGTGCATCGCAGCCTGCACCCCGGCCTGATAGAGGGCCGCATCGAGTTTCGCTCCGGTCACTTCGGTCGTCTCGGTCTCGGGCGTGCCTTCCGGGCTGTAGCGGCTGATGGTGATGTCGAGCACCGCGGGGGTGCCGCCGCTCGGGATCGCCGTCACGATCACGACGTCGCCGCTGCCGTAGCGCGCCGAGAGGGCGGCCAGCGCGTCGGCTCTCGCTTCTTGTGCGGCGACGGGATCGAAACTTTGCCGATCCTCGGCGTTGCCGGCCGGCACCACCCAGGGCACCAGACCGCCGGCACCGGGCGTGCGACTCCACGCTTCGCGCCAGGGATTGGGATCGTCCCAGAGTCTGACGGTCTCGCCGGTCTTGAGCACCGGTACCAGCACCACCGGCTTGCTGGCCAATTCGGTGACGGTGAGATTGGCCGCCTTGAGCAGCCGGCGCACCCCGGTCGGATTGAAGCGGAACGTATAGCTGGCGAGGTAGCGGACGCCGGAACTGCGCTCGTTCGACACTTCGAAATCCTGGACCAGCGCCGAGATCTCCGGACCGCTCGGGCTCGGCAGCCGGCCCCAGTCGGCTTTGGCCGTCAGCCGCTCCAACAGCCGGCGAAAGGCGATGCGCTCACCTTCCGTGCGCGCCGCTTCGCGTGCGGCCACCGCATCTTCCGCCGTGGCGTCGACCGGTACCCCCGCCACGACGAAGGCAGAAGGGAAATTTCCGGCCGCGGGAGCGTGGCCGCTCGCCAGCAGCAGCACGCCGAGCAGCACCAGTCCGGCAGCCCGGCGCAGATCTGGGAAGCGAAGCTCCGTCATTACAAACCATCCCGGTTTCAGTATGCTCGCCAGTGCGAGGTCCCGGATCGGCTCGGTCGTCCCCTTGCTGGGGATCCCCCGACCGAAGCCGCCGCTATAACGCGCGAGGATGCCATCAAGAGTCAAAGCTACCGTGACTCCGGGGTCGACATCGATGCCGGCAACGCGCTGGTCGAGGCGATCAAGCCGTTGGCCAGGGCCACGTCTCGCCCGGGCTCGCAGGCTCTGCTCGGCGGCTTCGGCGCCGTCTTCGATCCTCGCGCCGCCGGGTTCCGCGATCCGCTCCTGGTCGCCACCACCGACGGCGTCGGTACCAAGCTCAAAGTCGCGATCGACTCGGGCAAGCACGATACGGTCGGAATCGATCTCGTCGCCATGTGTGTCAACGACCTCGTCGTCCAGGGAGCCGAGCCGCTCTTCTTCCTCGACTATTACGCGACGGGCAAGCTCGATGTCGAGGCTGCACGCGAAATCGTCGCCGGCATCGCCGCCGCCTGCCGAGCCGTCAACTGCGCGTTGATCGGCGGCGAGACGGCCGAGATGCCGGGCCTCTACGCCGAGGGTGATTACGATCTGGCCGGATTCGCCGTCGGGGCAGTGGAGCGCGATCGGGTGCTGACCGGCGCCGGCGTCGCCGAGGGCGACATCGTCCTCGGACTGGCCTCGACCGGGCTGCATTCCAACGGCTTTTCACTGGTCCGCAGCATCGTCGCCGCCTCCGGCCTGGGATACGCCGACCCGGCTCCCTTCGCCAACGACCTGAGCCTCGGCGAAGCGCTGCTGGTGCCGACCCGGCTCTATGTCCGCTCGTGCCTGGCCGCGGTGCGCGCCGGCACGGTCGAGGCACTGGCCCATATCACCGGCGGCGGTTTGCTCGAAAACATTCCCCGCGTCCTGCCCGACGGGCTCGCGGCCGAGCTCGATGCCGCCCTCTGGCCATTGCCGCCGGTCTTTCGGTGGCTGCAGCGGGAAGGCGGGATCGCCTCGGCGGAACTCGCCCGGACCTTCAATTGCGGGATCGGCATGATCGCCGTGACCCGGCCGGACGCGGCCGATAGAGCGATCCGCCTGCTCGCAGCCGAAGGCGAAACCGTGTACCGGATCGGCCGCATCGTCCGGCGCGAAGACGGAATGCCCGGTTGCCGCGTCGCCGATCTCGGTGCGCAATGGCCCGGCTGAAGGTCGGCGTGCTGGTTTCCGGGTTCGGCTCGAATCTGCAGGCGCTGATCGATCACTCGGCCGAGCCGGGATTCCCGGCCGAAATCGTCACGGTCATCTCCAACAAGCCCGGGGTTCCGGCGCTCGAGCGCGCCGCCCGGGCCGGGATCGAGGCGCAGGTGATCGGACACAAATCCTTCGCCGACCGCGCCGGGTTCGATCAGGCGCTCGATGCCGCGCTGCGCGCAGCGGGGGTCGAGTTCATCTGCCTGGCCGGCTTCATGCGAATCTTCACGCCGTCTTTCGTCGACTCGTGGCGCGACGCGATCCTCAATATTCACCCGTCCTTGCTGCCCTCTTTTCGCGGGCTCCACCCCCATCGCCAAGCCCTCGAAGCAGGCGTGCGCTTTCATGGCTGCACGGTCCATTTCGTGCGCCCGGAGCTCGACGCCGGGCCGATCCTGCTCCAGGCGGTGGTGCCGGTCCTCTCCCGGGACGACGAGCAGAGCCTGGCGGCGCGCGTGCTCCAGGCCGAACATCGCGCCTACCCGCTGGCCCTGCGCCTCGTCGCCGAGGGCCGGGTCGGGATCGATGGCGACCGGGTCGTGGTCGCCGGCGCCCCGGCGGCGCCGATGGAGGCGTTGTTCAACCCGCCGGACTTGCCAAGTGCCGCCCCCTCGAGGTAGCACGCGCACGCTCAGCACAATTTGCGGGGATTCGACATGGCCGATGCAGAACTGATCCGCCACCAGCGGGATTGGAAGGAATTCACCAATTTCGTCAAGATCGGTACGGCCGGAGTGCTCGCCGTGATGGCGCTGCTGTTCATTTTCGTGTTCTGAGGGAGGCGGGCGATGGACGCAGCCCGGCCGCCGCTGCCGCCCTTCACCCTCGAAACCGCCGGGGCCAAGGTCCGGCTGGCCGAAGATGCCTGGAACACCCGCGATCCGGCCCGGGTCGCCCTCGCTTGTACACTCGACAGCCGCTGGCGGAATCGGTCGGAATTCTTGGCGGGACGGCCGGCCATCATCGCGTTCCTCACCCGCAAATGGGCAGCCGAACGCGACTACCGCCTGATCAAGGAACTCTGGGCCTTCGGCGAGACCCGGATCGCCGTGCGCTTCCAATACGAGTGGCGAGACGCGGAAGGCGCCTGGTTCCGCTCCTATGGCAATGAGCAATGGGAATTCGACGCACTGGGCCTGATGTGCCGACGCGAAGCCAGCATCAACGACGTCGCGATCGAGGCGCCCGACCGGAAATTCCTGTGGCCGGCGGGACCGCGACCGGCGGATCATCCGGGGCTGAGCGAACTCGATCCATGAGGCGAAGGCCGGGCCCGAGCATGGACCCGACCGGCACTTCTCGATCGCCACGAGTGTCACGGCCGAGAGCAGCCTCCGTCAGCCGATGCAGTAGGCGCAGAGCTTGTTGCCGTCGAGATCACGGAAGTACGAGAAGTATAGCTTCGGTGCGCGCTCGCCGGGAGCACCCTCATCGGTGCCGCCGAGCTCCAGCGCCTTCGCGTGAAAGGCGTCGACCTCGGCGCGCGTATCGAAGCTGAGCGCGGCCATGGTGCCGTTGCCGACCGTCGCCGGCTTGCCGTCATACGGTCCCAGCACGCCGAAGCAGAACGTTCTATTCTGGCCATAGATCCGGCCGCCGGATGGATGCTCGAACACGGGCGTGATTCCCGCCAGCGCGAAGAGCGCATCATAGAAGGATTTCGCTTCCTGCAAGCGGTTCGAACCAACCGTGCAATAACTCACTGCCGCCATCGTTTCCCTCCAATGTCCATTGCAACGCTCGGCGCGGAACGCCCGAGCCGCATGATCCCTTCACGCTGCCGAGACCGGCCCCCCGGGTGCCACTCGGCCCTCACCCGGTAATCTCCGACTCGGCGAAGAAGAATGCGATCTCCCCGGCCGCATTCTCGGCACTATCCGAGCCGTGCACCGAATTCGCCTCGATCGATTCGGCGAAATCCTTGCGGATCGTGCCCGCCGCTGCGTTGGTCGGGTTTGTGGCGCCCATGATCTCGCGGTTGCGGGCGACGGCGTTCTCGCCTTCCAGCACCTGGACCACGACCGGGCCGGAGGTCATGAATTTGACCAGATCCCGGTAGAACGGCCGTTCGCGATGGACGGCGTAGAACGCGCCGGCCAGCGCTTCGCTCAGCTGCAGGCGTTTCTGGGCGACGATGCGCAAGCCACTCTCCTCGAACCGGGCATTGATCTTGCCGGTCAGGTTGCGGCGGGTGGCGTCGGGCTTGAGGATCGACAGGGTGCGCTCGATGGCCATGGCCTGTATGTGTCTCCGGTTCGGGTCGGTCGGGAAATCCAGCGGCGCCTTATAGCGTCAGAATCCGGGCGCGACAACAGCAGGACAGCGCCGTCACGCCTTGCGTTCGGCCCAGCCGCCGTTCGGGTTCTGCTGCCAATAAGTCAGCATATGGCCCGCTGACTTGTAGCGCCGCCAGCGCTCGCGCGCCGCGGCGACGGCATCCGCGTCGCCCCCGTCGAACAGGTCGAGAAGACGATCGAGGCGAGCGAGGCTCGCGAGTTCGGCGCCGCCGCATTGACAGCCGATCCGCGCACCGTTCGGGATCTCGTCGAAGGAGGTGAGATAGATCGGCTGTTCTCCGGCCCAGCCATCCTCGGCGCTGCCGTGCGGCAGGAAGCTCGCCTCGCCATAGGTCCACAGCAGCTGATTCAGCCGCATCACCTCGGCCGGGTTCGGCGCCTTCAGGACGATTCGATGTCCGGCGCCGAGCGCGCGCTCGAGCAGTCGCGGCAAGGCCTCGCCCAAGCTAGACCGGGTCAGATGATAGAAGCCGATCTCGGTCACGCCCGCGGTTTCAGCTCTCGAAATTCTGGGCGAGGAAATGGTCGAGCAGGCGCACGCCGTAGCCCGTGGCCCCCTTGGGCCCGGTCGCCGCGTCCTTCTTGTTCCATGCCATGCCGGCGATATCGAGATGCGCCCATTTCGTGCCGTTGACGAACCGCTGGAGGAAGACCGCGCCGATCGAGGCACCGGCGTCGCGCGAGCCGCTGATGTTCTTGACGTCGGCGACATCGCTGTCGATCTGCTTGTCGTAGCCCTCGCCGAGCGGCATCCGCCACAGTGGCTCGCCGGTCGCCTTGCCGGCGGCGAGAAGCTGGTCCGCCAGCGTGTCGTCATTGGCGAAGAGGCCGGCTTGCTCGCTCCCCAGCGCCACGACGATCGCCCCGGTCAAGGTCGCGAGATCGATCAACACCGCTGGCTTGAACCGGTCCTGAGCATACCAGAGCGCATCGGCCAGGACGAGTCGGCCTTCGGCGTCGGTATTGTTGACCTCGATGGTCTGGCCCGACATCGAGGTGAGGATGTCCCCCGGACGGATGGCGTTGCCGTCCGGCATGTTTTCCGCCGCGGCGACGATTCCGACGACATTGACTTTGGCCTTGCGGCCGGCCAGCGCCTTCAGCAAGCCGATGACCACGGCCGACCCGCCCATATCCGTCTTCATCTCTTCCATGCCCGGGCCGGGCTTCAGCGAGATGCCGCCTGTATCGAAAGTGATCCCCTTGCCGACCACCGCAACCGGGGCCTCGCCCTCCTTCTTGGCGCCGTTCCAGCGCAGGACGATGAGGCGCGGTGGCCGGACGCTGCCCTGGCCGACGCCGAGGAGTGCCCCCATGCCCAGCTTCTTCAGCTTCTTTTCGTCGAAGATTTCGACTTCGACCTCGAGTTCGCTCAGACTCTGCGCCTGCTCGGCCAGGGTCTCGGGATAGAGCACATTGGCCGGTTCGGAAACCAGATCGCGGGACAAGAAGACGCCGTCGGCCAGCCGGTCGAGGGCGGCGAACGCCTTGCGCGCCGGCCCGGCAGCGGAAGTGAGGACGGTGAATTTCTTCAGGCTGGGCAACTGGTCGGGCTTCAGCCGGGTCCGGTACTTGTCGAATCGATAGCCGCGCAGCCGCGCCCCGAAGGCGATCTGGGCAGCAGCCTCGCCCAGCGGCACCGGCAGATCCGCGAGTTCGCCCAGCAACACGGCAATCTCGGTCTCGCCCGTACCGCCGAGTGCCCCCACAATGGTGCCGCCCAGGGTCTGCAGTTGCAGGGCGGTGACCTCTCCCGCCTTGCCCAGGCCGGCCAGGAGGACACGACCGGCCGTGATATTGGCCGGTGCCAGCACGCTCAGGACCTGGTCCTTCCTGCCGGTGAAGCGGCTGGCGGCCATGGCGCGGGTGAGCGCACCGCCGCAATCGCGATCGAGCGCCTCGGCGGCCGGCGTGAGCGAGCGCTCCTCATGGACGCCGACGACGATCGTCCCGCGATCCGGCAGGGTGGTCTCGGCAAAGGCAATCTTCATGGTCGATCCTCGTCCTCCAGCATGCGCCCGTTCTACACTGCCCGCGCCGCCTGCGCCATTTGGTTCTAGGCTTCGCCGGAACCGGCTTTGTATAATGACATCCGCGATGAACCATATCACCCGCTACATCTTCCGCCAGAGCCTGGGCCTCACCGTCATCGTCACGCTGGCGCTCAGTGCCGCCATCTGGGTCATCTCGGCTCTCCGGATGGTCCAGTTGGTCGTCGATCGCGGCGACGGGCTCGGCATCTTCTTCGAGTTGATGGTGCTCGAACTGCCGACGATCCTGCAACTGGTCGTTCCGATCGGCTGTTTCATCGGCGCGCTCTTCACCTACAACAAGATGATCGGCGACAGTGAGATGGTGGTGATGCGGGCCTGCGGGCTGTCGCAGTCGCGACTGGCGCTGCCGGCCCTGCTGCTCGGCGGCGTAGCCCTCCTGGTCATGTTTTCGATTTCGGTCTATTTCCTGCCCGCCTCGAAAAACGCGTTCAAGGACCTGCAATTCGCCATCGAAAACCAGTTCACCTCGGCCTTCCTGCAGGAAGGCACGTTCAACACGGTGTCCAACACGTTGACGATCTATGTCCAGACCCGCGGCGCCGTCGGCGAATTGCAGGGCCTCCTGATCTTCGACACGCGCGACCCGCAAAAGCCGGTGACGCTCACCTCGGAGAACGGACTGATCGTGCAGGTCGACGGCAACCCGCGGATCCTCATGCGCAACGGCACGCGCGGGACCTGGGACAAGGTCAAGCAGGATTTGTCGGTCCTGACCTTCGACAGCTGGACTCTCGACCTCGACGAATTCCGTGACGCGCCGGGTGCGCGCCTGCTGCAGCCCGACGAACGCTACCTGCCGGATCTGTTCGATCCCCAGGGGGTCGACAATGATCCGACCTTGAAGCGGCGGCTCATCGTCGAGGGTCACAACCGCTTGGCCAGTCCGCTCTATTGCATCACCTACGTCCTCGTCGCCCTCGCCTGCCTGCTGACCGGCGAGCTCAATCGGCGTGGGCAAGCCAAGCGCATGGCGGTCGCCTTCGTGACGGTCATGAGCCTGGTCGCGGGTTCGCTGGTCACGACCAACCTGGCCAACCGCACGCTCGGCGCGATCCCGCTCATGTATCTGACCGCGATCGTCCCGGGCATCATCGGCGCGGTGCTCGTGCTGTTCGGCTATCGGCGACTCGTCCGCCTCCTGGCGCGGCGGCCGGCAACGGCGGCGACGGCATGAACTTTCCAATCACCTTATTCAGCTACATCGCCCGCCGCTTCTTCATGTGGTTCAGCGGCGTGTTCACGCTGTTCGTGATTCTCATCTTCATTGCCGATTTCGTCGAGCTGACCCGCCGGACTTCGGCCCGGGCCGATATCGGGGCCGGGCTGCTGCTGAAAATGTCGGCGCTCAAGCTGCCTTACGAGGCGCAGCAGGTCATGCCTTTCGCCGTGCTGGGCGGCTCGATCCTGGCGCTCTATTTCATGACCCGCAGCCGCGAACTGATCGTGGCGCGCGCTGCCGGCATCTCGGTCTGGCAATTCCTCATGCCGGCGATCGCGATCGCGTTTCTGGTCGGCGTGATCGGCGTCACCCTGTTCAACCCGATCGCGTCCAAGGCGCAGGCCGAATACAAAGTGCTGGAAAACACGATTTTGAAGAACCAGGCCGATTCGGTGATGGTGAACGGTGCCGGCCTGTGGCTGCGGCAAAGTGACGTCGAAGGCACCCAGGCGGTGATTCACGCCCTCAGCCGCCCCAATGCCGCTGATTCGCCACAAACAGAGATGACGCTGGGCGACGTGACGATCTATTTCTTCCGCGACAGCGATCGGCTGATCCGGCGAATCGACGCCGGCAGCGCCAGGCTCGAAGCCGGTCGCTGGCATGTCAGCGACGGCGTCGAATGGCGGCCCGATCGCGACAAGGTGCCGTTCGACGAGCAGGTCGTGCCGACCAATCTCACCGTCCAGAAGATCGAGGAGAGCTTCGCCTCGCCCGACACGATGTCGTTCTGGGACTTGCCCGCCTTCATCGAACTGCTCGAACAATCGGGTTTTTCTGCACAAAAGCATCAACTCTATTTCGATTCGCTGCTCGCCCGGCCGCTGATGCTGTGCGCCATGGTCCTGATCGCGGCAATCTTTTCGCTCCGCATGCAACGGCGCGGCGGTACCACGCCGTTGATGATCGGTGGCATCTGCGCCGGGTTTCTGGTCTATTTCCTCCAGGATCTGGTATTTGCCTTGGGCGCGTCGGCGACCATACCGGTGGCGCTGGCAGCCTGGACCCCGGCGGTGATCAGTTCCCTGCTCGGCACTTTCGTTCTGTTGCACCTCGAAGACGGCTAGAAGCTCGATGCATATGGGCGGGATGAAATGGGCGGCGCAGGTCGCCGCGATCGGACTGGCGGCTGTCTGCGTCGCCTGGGCGGCAATGCCGGGTGCCGATGCCCAGCAGAGCCAGCCGCAAACTCAGCCCCGCCGCGGCGGCATCTCCCGCACCGATTCTGCCGGCAATGTCGTGCCCGTCGTGTTCAGCGCCGACGAGGTGACCTATGACGACCCGCTGGGCATCATCATCGCCCGCGGCAATGTCGAGATATCCCAGGCCGGACAGACCGTCCTCGCCGATGTGGTAGCCTACAACCAGCACACCGACACGGTCACCGCCTCGGGCCATGTCACGATCATCCGCGCCAGCGGCGAAACGGTCAACGCCGAATATGCCGATCTGACCGACCAGTTGAACGACGGCTTCCTCCAGGATATCCGGATGATGCTGGCCGATCGGACCAGGGTGGTCGGCAACACGGCCAGGCGCACCGGTGACGGCAATCGCACGGAGATCCGAAAGGGCGTCTACAGCCCGTGCGATCTCTGCAAGGACGACCCGAGCGAACCGCCGCTGTGGCAGCTCCAGGCCGAAACCATCGTCCACAACAAGGAGCAGCAGCTGATCGAGTACAACGACGCGACCCTCGATCTGTTCGGCTTTCCGATCTTCTATACGCCTTATCTGTCGACACCCGATCCGACCGCCAAACGCGCCAGCGGCTTTCTGCCGCCCTCCATCGGCGAGTCGAGTTTTCTCGGCGCGTTCGCCCGGGTCCCCTATTACTGGGCGATCAACGAGGATTCGGATCTGACCTTCGCCCCGATGTACACCTCTGCCCAGGGGCCGGTACTGGAGGGTGAGTATCGCGAGCGGTTCTCCAATGGCGAACTCTATTTCCAAGGGAGCATCACCCAGGGCTCGATCGTTACCGACACGGTGCCGGAGGTGACCACGCCGAACCAGGTCCGCGGCGATATCAATTCCTGGGGCAAGCTCGATCTCGACGAAGACATCCGGGCAGGCTACCTGCTCAACCGGACCACGGATCAGACCTATCTGGAGCTCTACCGGCTCGGCGGCACGCAGGCTTTCCTCACCTCACGCGCCTATCTCGAGGATTTCGACGGCCGCGATTACGGCGTCGTCAACGCCTACGATTTTCAGTCACTGCAAGCCAACGTCTCGGACAAGACCCAGCCGATCGTGCTGCCCTCGACCGAATATACTTGGGCCGGCGCCCCGACCAGCTGGGGCGGCAAGTTCACCACGACCGTGAGCGGCATGGATCTGCAGCGCGAGACTGGTTCCAGCAGCCAACGCCTCAGCGCCGGGACCGAGTTCGATCTGCCTTTCTTCGGCCCCTGGGGCCAGCGCTTCAATTTCGTCGCGGGCGTGAGGGGCGACGGCTATGAAGAAGCCGGCGTGCAATTGGGAACCACCGTCACCACTTTCACCTCCGCCGGCGCCGTCGTCCCCCCCGGTACCCCCATCGTCCCCGGGACGCTCGTCAGCTTCCAACCGACGGCGAGCGGGCCGCTGGTCAATGGCTTCGCCGGCCGGATTTTCCCCCAGATCGGCTTGGAATGGAACTATCCCTGGATTTTACGGGACACTCGGTCGAGTTTCGTGATCGAGCCGCGCTTTGCCGTCTATGCGGCCCCCAATGGCGGCAATCCGGGCAAGATCGCCAACAACGACAGCGAGGCGCTGAATTTCAACGACACCGACCTGTTCACCCGCAACCGCTTCACCGGCTACGACTTGGTCGATAGCGGGCAGCGGATCGATTACGGAGTGCAAGGAACGTGGCATATCGATTCTGGGCAATCGCTGAGCTTTCTAACCGGAGAAAGCTATCGGTTCGAGACCCAGTCCCCCTTCAGGGGAGAGAGCGTTCGCCTCGAGCCCAACTCTCCGCTGACGACGACGGACGCCGGCGACGGATTGACTCAGTCGCTGTCGGATTATGTCGGCCGCGTGACCTATACGCCCAGCCAATCTCTCGATCTCATCTACCGCTACCGCTTGGATCAGCAGGATCTGCGCCCGGAAACCCAGGAGATCGGCGTTCTCACCGGCACCGAATCCTTTCGCGTCTACACCAGCCTGATCGAACTGGGCAACAATCTGGCCGACGAGGAGACGCACCGCCTCCAGATCGGCGGCGGCATCAACGTGGCGCTCGATCCCTATTGGACGATCACCGCCAGTGCCACGCGCGATCTCGCCGGCGACGGGCTGCTCATCGCCTCGGGCTTCGGCCTGCAATATTCCGATGAATGTATGACCTTCATCACCAGCTTCACCCAGAACGGCACGCGCTTCGAGGACATCCAGCCGAGTCAGGCCCTGGTATTCACATTGGTCCTGAAAAATCTGGGGGTGATCACGGTACCCGCCGTCCAGGGGGGTGGTTTGTAATGACGCGGCCGGGCGATCCAGTGTACAAATCCGCCGTTTCGCCCTGGATCGGGCGAGGTCAGATTGGGGACAGATCAGTGCCACTTCTCCGCTCGCTCGGCGTCTTCGCCGCCGTCCTGCTCTGCCTGCTCCTCGGCGGCCATGCCGTCCCGGCTCAGGAAGTTCGCATCATTGCCGTCGTCAACGACGAGGTCATCTCGGCCGCCGACCTCAACGCCCGAGTCGCCCTGACCATGCTCTCGTCCAATTTCGGCGACGCCCCGGACATACGCTCGCGCGTTGCCTCGCAAGTGCTTCGCCAGATGATCGACGAAAAGCTCGAAGTCGCGGAATCGAAGAAGCACGACGTCAAAGTTTCCGACGAGGATGTCGAGACCGCTGTCAAGTCGCTCGAAACGCAGAACCACATGGCGCCGGGCGGGCTCGAGAAGTACCTGAACGAGCACAATATTCCGAAATCGACCCTGACCAGCCAGCTCTATGCGCAGATCATGTGGCAACGCAGCGTGCGCGGTCGTTACGGCCACACCACCGGCGTCGGCGACGACGAGGTGAACGACGCGATCAAGCAGATCGAGGAAAGCCGCGACAAGACGCAAAATCGCGTCGCTCAGATCTTTCTGTCGGTCAACGATCCGGGCCAGGACGCCGAAGTGCATGATTTCGCCAACCGTCTGGTCGGCGAGATGCAGCACGGAGCGACCTTCGCGCAGCTGGCCCGGCAGTTCTCGCAATCGGCCGAGGCGGCGCAAGGCGGCGATATCGGCTGGGTGCTGCCGGGCATGCTCGATCCCGAAGTCGAGCAAGTCATCGACAGCATGAACAAGGGTCAGCTGACCCGGCCGTTGCGGCTCGGCGGCGGCTACTACATTTTTCTCCTGATCGATCGGCGGACGCCGCAGGAAGGGGCCAAGGACGTCACCGTCAATCTGGCCCAGGTGGTGGTGCCGCTGGCGCAAGGCGCCGACGCTTCCGCGCGCGACGCAGCGATCGAAAAGGCGACCAAACTCACCGCCGATGCCAAGAGCTGCGGCGAGATGGCCAAGATCGGCCGCGACGTTTCACCCGACCAGTCGGGCCCGATCGGCGATGTGAAGGTGAAGGAATTGCCCGAGGATATTCGCCCGGTCATCCTCGCCGCGGCAGTCGCGACTCCGACCAAGCCGGTGCCGGTGCGGGCCGGGATCGGCGTCTTCATGGTGTGCAAGCGGGAGGGCGGCGAGCAGATCGACCGCGATCTGGTCGCCGACAATCTCCAGCGGCAGCGCTTGGAGAATCTGGCCCGCCGCTATCTCTCCGATCTCCGTCTCGTCGCCTATGTCGACTTGAGGGTCTGACCGGTCACCATGCTGCCTCTCGTCCTCACCATGGGCGAGCCGGCAGGGATCGGCGGCGAGTTGGCCCTCGCCGCCTGGTCCCGTCGCGCCGCCGGCACGCCGCGCTTCGCGCTGATCGACAATCCGGGGCGTCTGGCGGCGCTGGCCAAATCGCTCAATCTCGACGTTCCGATCCGTGAAATCGACGAGCCCTGCGAAGCGTCGGATTGCTGGGCCACTGCACTGCCGGTGCTGCCGATCGCACTTTCCGCCACCGTCGTCGCCGGACGGCCCGATCTGCGCAATTCCGGGGCGGTCGTCCATGCCATCCGGCGCGCGGCCGAACTCGTCATCGCCGGGCGCGCCGCGGCCATGGTGACCAACCCGATCCAGAAGCAGGTTCTGGTCGAGGCCGGGTTCAAATATCCCGGCCACACCGAGTTCCTGGCCGAACTGGCCGGGCCGGGTGCGCGGCCGGTGATGATGCTCGCCTGCCCGGGCTTGCGCGTCGTGCCGGTCACCGTCCACCTGTCGCTCAGAGACGCCATCGCCAGCCTGGATGCCGAGCGCATCGTCACCGCCGCGCGGATCACCCATTCGGCCTTGCAGCGGGAGTTCGGCATCGAACGCCCGCGCCTCGCCGTAGCCGGGCTCAACCCTCATGCCGGCGAGGGCGGCATGTTCGGCCGCGAGGAGATCGAGTTGATCGACCCGGCGCTGGTGGTCTTGCGCGCAGAGGGGCTGCGCATGATCGGCCCCTTGGCCGGTGATTCGATGTTCCACCTGAGCGCGCGCGCCGGTTACGACGTGGCGCTCTGCATGTATCACGACCAGGCGCTGATTCCGCTGAAGACCATCGATTTCGAGCGCGGCGTCAACATCACGCTGGGACTGCCTTTCGTGCGCACCTCGCCCGACCACGGCACTGCCCTGGCGATCGCCGGGACCGGCCGGGCCAGCGCCGAAAGCCTGATTGCGGCCTTGGCGACCGCAGCGCAGATGGCGCGGGCGCGCTCGGGAATTCCGGCTTGACCGAGCCGGCGCTGCCGCCGCTGATCGAAATCATTCGTCGCCACGGGTTGGAACCGAAAAAGTCGCTGGGCCAGAATTTCCTGCTCGATGCCCGGCTGACCGAGAGGATCGCGCGCGCGACCGGCGATCTCGCCGGCGTCAATGTCGTGGAGATCGGCCCCGGCCCCGGCGGCTTGACCCGCGCGCTCCTGGCCGCGGGGGCAGCGCTGGTGGTGGCGATCGAACGCGACCAGCGCTGCCTCGCCGCCTTGGCCGATCTGGCCGAAGCCTATCCCGGCCGGCTCGAGATCGTCCCCGGCGACGCCCTCGAGATCGACGCCGCCGCCCTGGTGCCGGCGCCGCGCCGGCTCATCGCCAATCTCCCCTACAACATCGCGACACCGCTGCTGATCGGGTGGCTGCGCCGGATCGGGGACTGGCAGGCACTGGCCCTGATGTTCCAGAAGGAAGTCGCCGACCGCCTGGTCGCCCGGCCGCGCAGCAAGAGTTACGGGAGGCTGTCGGTCCTGACCCAATGGCTGACCCGGGCCGAGAGCGTCTTCGACATTCCGCCGGGCGCGTTCCTGCCGGCACCCAAGGTCGTTTCGACCTTGGTGGTGCTCCGCCCCCGCACGGCCCCGCTGGCGCCGGCCGATTTCGCCACCCTGGAACGCGTCACCGCCGCCGGTTTCGGCCAGCGCCGCAAGATGCTGCGGGGCAGTCTCAAGGCGCTGGGGAGCGATCCGCTGGCGCTCTGTGCGGCGGCGGGGGTGACACCCACGGCGCGGGCGGAGGAATTGGATGTGGCGGCGTTCTGTGCGCTGGCCCGCATGGTTGCCCCGGAGGCTGGCGGCCCGGATTGAACCCTCCCGAAGGCGATCGGCTTCTCCGCCGTAGACAGCCGAGTTCACTCGAGCCGGCATCACCTGATCGGTCCGATCGGGTCGGTTCGAGCCGTGCGGGGCGGCATAGGCCTCTCGCGCGACTCGTTCGAACCGGCAGCCACCCGGCACGATGTCAACCATGCGCCCGGCCGTGCAACGTCTGAACACGCAGGTGATCTTCCCTGGCGACCGATGGCTCTCAGATCAGCCCCAACCCCCTTAAACTCGTTTCCTTCCCCCGCCCGATGATCAGATGATCATGCACCTCGATCCCCAGCATCCGGGCCGCCTTGGCCACCTCGCGAGTCATCTCGATATCGGCCTTGGACGGGGTCGGGTCGCCGCTCGGATGGTTGTGGACCATGATGATCGCCGACGCCCCGAGGTCGAGCGCGCGCTTGACCACTTCGCGGGGATAGACCGGGGTATGATCGACCGTCCCCGTCTGCTGAACCTCGTCGGCGATGAGCGCATTCTTGCGGTCGAGGAACAGGAGCCGGAACTCCTCGATCCGGCAGTGAGCCATGGCAGCCTGGCAATAATCGAGCACACCCTGCCACGAGGACAGGACCGGGCGATCGATCACTTCGGCGCGCAAGACCCGCTGGATCGCCGCCTGCACCGCCTTGATCGCGATCGCCGAGGTTTCGCCCAGGCCGGGTACCTCCCGAAGGGCGGAAATCTCGGCGTTGATGACGCCGGCGAAGCCGCCGAAGCGCTCGATCAGCGCCTTTGCCAGAGGCTTCACGTCGCTCCGCGGCAAGGCCGGAAACAGCAGCAGTTCCAGGAGTTCGTAGTCGGCGAGGGCCGCCGGCCCCGCGCCGAGGAACCGTTCGCGCAGCCGCTGCCGATGGCCGTGGAAGTGCGGCGTCTCGGCAGGGGCCCGGGGCAATTTCAGGCGCTGTAGGGCGGCTTGGTATAGCCGGCGGGGGACAGCGTGAAGATCTCGTGGCCCTCGGCGGTCACCGCGATCGTGTGCTCGAACTGGGCCGACAGCGATTTGTCCTTGGTCACCGCAGTCCAGCCGTCGGCCAGCACCTTGACCTCGTAGCGGCCGGCATTGATCATCGGCTCGATCGTGAAGAACATACCCTCCTGCAGCACCGGCCCGTCGCTGGGCAGCCCGAAATGGACCACGCTCGGGGCGGCATGGAAGACGCGGCCGATGCCGTGGCCGCAGAAATCCCGGACCACGGAGAAGCGCTGGGCCTCGGCGAAGCGCTGGATGGCGTAACCGATCGCGCCCAGGCGGACACCGGGCTTGACCACTTCGATACCGCGCATCATCGCCTCATATGTCACATCGACCAACCGGCGGGCCTTCAGCGGCACTTTGTCGCCGATCAAGAAGGTCCGGCTGGTGTCGCCGTACCAGCCGTTCAGAATGACGGTCACATCGATATTGACGATGTCGCCATCCATCAGCTTTCGGTCGCCTGGAATGCCGTGGCAGACGACATGGTTGATCGAGGTGCAGATCGATTTCGGATATCCGCGATAATTCAGCGGGGCGGGCACGGCGCCGTGATCGAGGATGAAACCGTGGCAGAGTCGATCGAGCTCTTCCGTGGTCACCCCGGGCTTCGCCCACGGCGTGATGAAATCCAGAACCTCGGCCGCCAGCCGGCCGGCACGCCGCATGAACGGGAAATCGCCGGGAGCGTGCAGCTTGATGCGGGCCTCGGCAGCGGCACTGCTTTCCATCGCCAGATTGGTCATCATCACCCTTTTTGCGCCATCGGCTCACGCCGCCAGATCCGCTCAGTCTGCACTCAAGCCGGCGGCAACGCCAGCACCGTCTCCACCGGGCGCCGTCATGCCACCATGACGCCGCCATCGACTGGAATCGAATGCCCGGTGATGTGGCGCGAGGCTTCGGACGCCAGAAAGACGACGACGCCTTTCAGATCCTCCTCGCCGCCGATCCGGTGCAGCGGGGTCGCCCGGATGACCGCCTCGGCGCGCGACATCAGCGCGTCGCCCATCCTGGAAGGAAACAGCCCCGGGCAGATGGCGTTGACGTTGATATTGTACTTGCCCCACTCGACCGCCAGGGCCCGGGTGAAATTGACCACGGCACCCTTGCTGGTGTTATAGGCGATGGTGAAGATCTCGGAATCGGGCCGGCCACCGCGCAGGCCCGCGATCGAGGCGATGTTGACGATCTTGCCGGCCCGGCGCGGGATCATCGATTTCCGGGCGACGTTCTGGGCCAGGAAGAAGCACGCATCGACATTGAGCGACATGACCTTGTGCCAGGCCTCGGGCGGGTGGGTTTCGGCCGGCGCCCCCCACGTCGTGCCGGCGTTGTTGACCAGAATGTCGATGGCGCCGAAATGCTCGAGCACGGCATCGGTCAGGAGTGATGCCGCCTGTTCCGGGCGATCGCCCAGATGGCTCGGCAGGGCGAAGACGTCGAACCCCAGAGATCCCAGATGAGCCGCCGCGGATTCGAGTTCGTGGGCTTTACGCGCCGCGATCGCGAGCCGGGCGCCGGCCTCGCCCAAGGCCTCGGCCATCTGCAGACCCAGGCCGCGCGACCCGCCGGTGACCAGCGCCACCTTGCCGCGGAGATCGAAGAGCTGCTGAACCGTCATGGGTCGTCCCCCTTGCTGCACACCGTCGCGTGAGCGAGCTTAGCGGCAGCGGCCGGCGCCGGCAATTCCGCATCCCGCCCACGCATCGATCTTGTCGTTGCGGGCGCCGGCACTCCGGCCTACTCTCTTCCCACCATGAGCGCCGAACCCGCCCCGCCCACTGCCGCCAAGACGGTCACCGCGTGCCTGCTGATCATCGGCAACGAGATCCTGTCGGGCCGCACCCAGGACGCCAATCTGGCATATCTGGCCAAGGGGCTGAACGAGGTGGGCGTGCGCCTGCGCGAGGCGAGGGTGATCCCCGATGTCGCCGAGACGATCGTCGCCACGGTCAACGAGGTCCGGGTGCTCTATGATTACGTCTTCACCACCGGCGGTATCGGTCCGACCCATGACGACATCACTGCCCAATGCGTCGCCCGCGCCTTCGGCTTGCCTCTCGTCCTCGATCCGGAAGCCAAGCACCGGCTGGAAGTGCGCTATCGGGCGATGGGCGGCCAGACCGAGCTGAACGAAGCGAGGCTGCGCATGGCGCATGTGCCGGAAGGCGCGATCCTCATCGACAACCCGGTCTCGGCCGCACCCGGGTTCCAGATCGGCAACGTCTTCGTCATGGCCGGCGTCCCCGTGATCGCGCAAGCGATGTTCGATTCGGTCAAGCATCGCCTGACCGGCGGGGCCAAGGTGCTCGCCCGCAGCGTCAATTGCCGGCTGGCCGAAGGCGCCATCGCCAAGGAGCTGGGCGAGATCCAGGCGGGATATCCCTTGATCGATATCGGCTCCTACCCGTTCTGGAGCCGCGGCGGCGGGTTCGGCGTCAGCCTGGTGCTGCGCGGCACCGATGTCCAGGAACTGGGGCGCGCCGCCGAGGAGGTGGCCGCGATGATCACGAGACTGGGCGGCGAGCCGGTCGAGGGCGATGCGAGCTAGCTTCTCAACCGGACGCGGCAATGCTAGTCGTCTTCCCCGCGAGGACGTGGTGGAATCGGTAGACACATCAGACTTAAAATCTGAAGCGTTCGCGCGTGCGGGTTCGAGTCCCGCCGTCCTCACCAGACTCCCGGGATTTCTGGCGCCGGCTCTGCTGCTCGCTTCCTGTTCGGTCGCAGTACCGCCGATCGGCAGCTTCGGCGACTTCACGCCGCCGGCGGTCCCGCCGCATTATCTGGCCTGTCCGCGGAATTACTGTCTGGCCACGCCCGACGAGGTGACGCCGCTTCTGCCCGTCCCGGCGGGACCGATGCGCGCGATCGTGCTGAAGGCGATCGGCGCCCAGCCGCGGACCGAACTGGTCTCGACCGAGAATGAAGGGCTGCGCCTCGTCTATCACCAGACGGCGCGCGGCGGGAGTTCCGTGGTCACGGTCGAGATCGTCGATGCCGATGACGGGGCGAGCGGAGTCGCGATCTACAGCCAGTCGCTGGCCGAGGATCGCTCGGCCGACCGGGACTTCGTCCGCGGTCTGCTCGACACGATCGCGCGGAGCGCCGGGGCGCGCGCCGGTTGAGGCGACGGCCCCAGAATCGTCGCTGCGCTGCTTGTGCCGGCCCTAGCGAGGGAAGGAATCGCCGAGGCGAACGTTCATGGCTGGTAGGCATTGATGGCAGGCGGGCGGGTGCGCGGTGGAACGGAGAGGAATTGCGGTGCCGGGTCCGCGTCGGGAACCATATTTCGGGCCTCGTCCCGATCAGGGGAGCGAACCCGTCCCACCCGGCGGGAGCGGCGTACGGGATAGCGCATCGCCGCCCTCGGCGGATCGGCCCGGGTCACTCCGACACCCGGGGCACACGGACCAGGAGCGGCCCGCCCGGCCGCCGGGGATTTGGCGGAGCGCCAGCCTGTGGCTGCTGCTCTCAGGCCTCGCGATCGGTGCCGCAGCACTCTATCTGGTTCATGCCGCGATCATCGCGCCGATCGGCGGGCTGCCGCAATTGGCATCGCCGGCGCCGCCGGAAGCCGGGGGCAATGCGCCCGAACCGGTTCCGATGACGACGGTCGCACCCGCCCCGCTCGCGCCGACGGAACCGGCCCCGATTTCGACGCCGCCGCCCCAGCCCGTCGCGGCCGAGCCTTCGCCCCTTCCGCGCCCGGCGGAGCAGCGCCCGCACGCGCCGACGCCGCGCCCAGCCCCGAAGCACGCCCCGGCCGAACCATCGCGCCCACAGGAGGGAGACGGCCCGCCGATCGACGCGCGCGATCTGCCCCCGCCCGATACGCCGATCGTGCCGCCGCCACCCGATCGCTGAGCAGCGCGGCTGCGTTTCGCAGTTGGCAGTATGAGAGCGGCGCCGGCGATGCTATCCCTCGTCCTCGTCCGTCCCGCCGCTTGGAGGACCGCACCGATGATCCCCCGCTACAGCCGCCCCGCCATGGCCGAGATCTGGGCGCCGGAGAACCGGTTCCGGATCTGGTTCGAGATCGAGGCCCATGCCTGCGACGCTCAGGCCGCACTCGGTTACATTCCGAAGGCCGCCGCGGAAGCCGTGTGGGCGCGTGGCCGCTGGGAGATCGAGCGGATCGACGCGATCGAGCGCGAGACCAAGCACGACGTCATCGCCTTCCTGACCAATCTCGCCGAGCATGTCGGGCCGGAAGCGCGCTTCATCCATCAGGGCATGACCTCGTCCGACATCCTCGACACCTGCCTCGCCGTTCAGCTGAAACAGGCGGCCGATATCCTGCTCGCGGATCTGGACCAGTTGCTGGCCGCCCTGAAGCGCCGCGCCTTCGAGCACAAATTCACGCTCTGCGTCGGCCGCAGCCACGGCATCCATGCCGAGCCGACGACCTTCGGCCTGAAGCTCGCGGGCTTCCACGCCGAATTCGCCCGCAACCGGCGCCGGCTGGAAGCGGCGCGGGCCGAGATCGCGACCTGCGCCATTTCCGGTGCGGTCGGGACCTTCGCCCAGATCGATCCCCGGGTCGAAGCGCATGTAGCAGGAAAGCTGGGCCTCGAGCCCGAGCCGATCTCGACCCAAGTGATCCCGCGCGACCGCCACGCCGCCTTCTTCGCCGTGCTGGGCGTCATCGCCTCCTCGATCGAGCATCTGGCGATCGAGATCCGGCATCTGCAGCGCACCGAAGTGCGCGAGGCCGAGGAATATTTCGCGCCCGGGCAAAAGGGCTCTTCGTCCATGCCGCACAAGCGCAACCCGGTCCTGACCGAGAATCTGACCGGCATCGCCCGGGTCGTGCGCGCGGCGGTGTTGCCGTTCCTGGAGAATGTCGCCCTCTGGCATGAACGCGACATCTCGCATTCCTCGGTCGAGCGGCTGCTGGCGCCCGATACCACGGTGGCGCTCGATTTCGCGCTGGCCCGGCTCGCCGGGGTGATCGACCAACTGGTGGTCTATCCCGAGCGGATGCGCGCCAATCTCGACGCGCTGGGCGGGCTGGTCCATTCCCAGCGCGTGCTGCTGGCGCTCACGCAAGCGGGGATGAGCCGGGAAGCGGCGTACGAGGCGGTCCAGCGCAACGCCATGCCGGCTTGGCGGGGCGAGGGAGAGTTTCTAGATCTGCTGCAGCGGGATGCGGCAGTGGGGGAATATCTCGATGCGGGGGTGCTCGAGGGGCTGTTCGACGAGGGGGGCCATACGCGGCATGTCGAGACGATTTTTCGGCGGGTCTTCGGGGTGGGGTAGCGGGGAGCCGGCCCCATGAGCCGGGTTCATTGGTTGCGTAAGTTTCCTGCGAGGGTTCGGGGTCCGGCGACAGCTTATCGCATGTGGGGCTCCGCCGACCTCCGGTTTTGGATTAGCACTACGTCGTAAGCCGCTCTCGTCTCTTCGCTGCGGCCGAATTGGCTGAGCCTGGGTGCCTTCTTGATAAGCGCCTTGTCGAGGAGTCCGCGTAGCGGCGGCTCGGTTGCTTCCCCGAACCGAACCCGGTTGTAGAAGCTCAGCCTCGAGCCGCACGTTTCGGCGACGACTCCAGGTCGTATCTCATGGCCCCATCCGGCTCTTTAGAAGCACTACCTCTGTGCCGGATCAGGCGGCATCAGGCGCTTTGCCGCCTCTTCGGCGCGCATCTCAATTCGGGTCAGCCGGGTCACGACATCGGAGATCACCGCCGCAGCGACGCTCGAAGAGGCGGCGCCGGCGGCGGCCCGCGCTTCGACGATCACTTGTCTGTGGTTGGCTTCCAGCTCCCTCAGGCGATCTTCGAGGCTGGAGAGCCGCCTGTCCACCAGCACCAGCGCCTCTCGAGTCTCACCTTGCAGCGCGAACAGATCCTCGACCTTGCGGCCGAGCGACCACAATTGCCCGAGCATTTGCAGCATGCCCACCGATGGATCCTGCGGTCACGGAGTTCGAGAACGGATACGCTCGAGCAGGCTGTCCATCGCCGCACGCTCGAGCTTCAGACCTTCGTCCAGCCGCCCGAGCAGCGCGTCGATGTCGCCGGACAGGGCAGCTGCAGCGGCTTGGTCCTTCGGATCCTCGGGCGAGGTACCAAAGGCGAGGTCGATGTGCCCCGGGTCGGCGGCAGAAGCGGCGCTGCCCTCGCGAACGTAGAGTCTGACATAGTCGTCGGCGGAGACGATGAGAGGCTCGTCGCCGGTGAGGCACTGCGCATACAAATGGGCGACTTCTGGCAGTACCGACCGGGTGCCCGCAGGGACCAAGGCGAGCCGCCATTGTCTAAATATTTGGGCCGTGATGGGCTCCGCCCCTTCTTTCGTCACGCTTGCTCTCCGTTCGTCAACCTCTCGTATCATACGCCCATTCGCCGGCCCTTGCGAGGGGCTCGACTGAATTATCGGGGGCGCTCGCGACCAAGCCGTCGCCTGGCAATCGAGAGCCGCGCCTTGTTTCTCATCTTGGCTCGTGATCGCCGGTCGCCAGCCCCGATAAATGTGTATCGTCGTACTACGCGTCGCCGGAGGCCGTGCGGGGAGGCGATGAAACGGCAGACCGCTTCTCGCCAAGCCCAACTACACCGGCTCGAACTTCGGCGCCGCCCCCGGTTTGCCGAAATAATAGCCCTGGCCGAATTCCACCCCGAGTGCCGCGGCGGCTCTCGACTCCGCCACCGTCTCGATCATCTCGCCGATGGTGGCGCAGCGCAGGTCGCGGCAGAGCCGGGTCAGGGACTTCACCAGGGCGGCGTCACGCGGGCGGGTGAAGGCGGCGTTCAGGAAATTGCCGTCGAGCTTGACGAAATCGACTTCGAATTGGCGCAGATAGGTGAAGGCCGAGAAGCCCGCGCCGAAATCGTCGAGGCAGAGCGGATGGCCGCGCCGCCGGAGCAGCCGGATGACCGCCTCGGCGTCTTCCAGATTCTTGATCGCGGCCGATTCCGTGATTTCGAACATGATCTTGCGCTGGTCCGGGGCGAGTTCGGTGACCAGCGCCATCAGGCGGCTGATGAAGCTCGCACTCTGGATCGAGCGACCCGAGAGGTTGAGCGCGAGAATATGCGGGTTCCGGGTCCGGCGCGCCGCACGCAGGGCCTTTTCGCACACGGCCAGATCGAGCTCCTCGGCAAGGCCCACCTCTTCGCTGAAGGCGATGACCTCATACGGACTCTGGCCCGGGGCGAAGCGGGTCAGCACCTCGAAATGATGCAGCGCGCCTCCGGTCAGATCGACGATCGGCTGGTAGACCAGCGCGAATTTCGCCTCCGAGATCGTCGAGCGCACCGACGTCACGCGCGCCATCGTCCGGTTCACCATGTCGGAGAAGCCGTCGGCGAGCGAACTCATGGCGAACCCGGCGCCCTTGGTCTCGGCGAAATGCTTGATGCAATAGGCGAGCGCTCGCCCGGCATCCTGATCGCCCATGGTCCCGGCATCGAGCAGGACGGTGGCGACCGACACCGAGAGTTGGGCATCGGGCTCGGTCGCCCGGGCGACGGCTTCGAGGCCGAAGCTGAGTTCGGTCGCATCCACACCCTTGGTCTGGACCACAGAGAAGGTTTCGCGATCGAGCTGAGCGGCAGCATCGCCGCCCGCGGACGCGCTGCGCAGCAGCCCGGCCATCTCACTGCGAAGCTGGCTGCGCGCCGGGCCCGACAATCCGTCTTCCAGCGCCGCCAGCCCGCCGACATGAAGCATGACCATCTGGTTGCCGCCGAACTCAGGGCAAGAGCGCGCCATCTGGGCCGCCGCCTCGGTGAAGGCGGCGGGCAGGAGCAGCCTCGTCTCGGGATCGCGATCCTCGTCATCGGCGGAAAAGACCGGGGTCAGATGGGTGAAGGACAAGTAGTAGTCGGCCGTTCGCTCCAGAAAGCAGCAGCCGCCCAGCATCACGCGCAGACGCTGGCCATCGGCGCGGCGCAACAGCACCGCCACCGCCTCGATCCGACCCTGGACGAGCAAGGTCGAGAGCAGCCGCAGAAAATAGGGGCCGTCACGGGGATCGATGAAATCGCTTATATCGCGGCCCGGAAGAGACGTCGCCGCTACGCCCAGCAACGCCTGGGACGCACCGGAGGCAAAGCGTACGCAGCGGTCGGAATCGATTTGAACCAGCAGATCGGCGGCGGCGAAGGCGAAGGCAACGAACCGGTCGCGCTCTTCGCGCAGCTGCCTCACAGCGGTCACGCGCGAACGGCCCGCCGGGCATGGCGCGACAGGCCCGCGCCGGACTTCCGGCTCGCCGGCGCGACTTTGATCATACTCTGCTCCCGATGCCCCTGCCGGTTCGGTCCGTTCGGCCCCCGGCGCGGCCTCCGCAGCTACATTGTGGCGCGAGGCACCAAGATCCGGTTAAGTTTGCGCGCCGTTGCCGGGGGGTACTGGAAAGTGTGCACCGTCATTCTGCTGCGTCGCCCGGGCCATCGCTGGCCACTGCTGCTCGCAGCCAACCGAGACGAGATGCGCGACCGGCCGGCCCGGCCGCCAGCCCGGCATTGGCCGGATCGGCCGGAGATCGTTGCCGGGCTCGATGTCCTCGCCGGCGGCTCCTGGCTCGGCCTCAACGATCATGGCGTCGTCGCCGCTATCCTCAACCGGGTCGGCACTCTCGGTCCCGCCGCCGGCAAGCGATCGCGCGGCGAACTGGTGCTGGATGCTCTCGACTACCCCGACGCAGCCGAAGCAGCGACGGCCCTGGCCGGGCTCGACGGCCGCGCCTACCGGCCGTTCAACCTGGTCGTCGCCGATAATCGCGATGCCTTCTGGCTCGCCCATCGCGGCGAGGGCGGCGTTGTCGCGCAGCCGATCGCAGCCGGACTCGCCATGATGACGTCGCGGGAATTGGACGATCCGAGCAGCCCGCGGATCCGCCGCTACCGCGACCGCTTTGCCGCGGCCGAGCCGCCCGATCCGGATCGCGACGATTGGCAGGCCTGGCAGTCTCTCCTCGAGGACACGGAGCCCGATCCTGCCCTCGACGCCCAGAGTGCGATGCGGTTCATGTTGGCGAACGGTTTCGGCACCGTCTCGAGCGCACTCGTCGCCCTGGCGGCGCCCGGCGTCCGGCCGCCGGTCCGGTGGCGCTCGACCGTCGTCGCAGAGCAGCCCTCGCCTTGGGCCCCGGTCGGCCTCGCGTGATTGTGCCCCGATCCCTTCCTTGCTATATGAGCCGCTGGAACCTGTCCCGAGCGTCGGAGCCCGAGCCGAGGGAGACCGTCACATGCAATCTACTTTCCTTGGTGTTCCCTTGGCCGATCTCGTGAAGATTTTCAAGGAATTGCCCTTACCCGTTCAGCTGGTTCTCGCCGGCGGCATGATCGCGCTCGGCGGCGTTTATTTGGGCGTGCTGTTGACTCTGCGCGTCACCCGCTTCGCCGGCCTGCCGGCGGCACAACGGCGACCGGCCTGATCCGGGAATTGTCGGGCGTTTCTTCGCGGTACCAGTTGGGCAGGGCGAGATGAAAGTAAAGGTTCGAATCACCCTGAAGCCCGGCGTGCTCGATCCGCAAGGGACGGCGATCGGCCGCGCCTTGGGCACGCTCGGGTTCGACGGGGTCGAAGGCGTCCGCCAGGGCAAGTATCTCGAAATCGACCTGGCCGAGACCGACCCGGCGAAGGCGCGCGACGCCGTGGTCGGAATGTGCGAGAGGCTGCTCGCCAACACGGTCATCGAAAATTATGCGATCGATCCGGCCTGAGCGGCAACCCCCGCGGCAGGAGGGCGTCCAGCGATGAAATCAGCGGTCATCGTCTTCCCCGGCTCCAATTGCGACCGCGACATCGCCGTGGCGCTCGAAGCAGTCACCGGCTCGCCCGCCTCGATGGTGTGGCACCGCGAGACCGAGTTGCCGGCCGTCGACCTGGTGGTCTTGCCCGGCGGCTTCAGCTATGGCGACTATTTGCGCTCCGGCGCCATGGCGGCCCTCTCGCCGATCATGCGCGAGGTCAGATCGCGGGCCGAACGAGGACTGGCCGTCCTCGGGATCTGCAACGGTTTCCAGATCCTGACCGAAGCGGGGATGCTGCCCGGCGTGCTGATGCGCAATCGCGATCTGAAATTCATCAATCGGCTGGTCGCCACCAGGGTCGAGACCAGCCAGTCGATCTTCACCAACAGATACCCGGCCGGTGCCGTCGTGACCGCGCCGATCGCCAATTCCGACGGCTGCTATTATGCTGACGAAGCGACTCTCGACACACTGGAATCTTCGGGCCGGATCGCGTTCCGCTATTGCGACACCGAAGGAAACGTGACCCCGGAAGGCAATCCCAACGGCTCCGAGCGCAACATCGCCGGCATTTTCAACGAGACCAAGACGGTGCTGGGTTATATGCCGCACCCGGAGCGCGTGTACGACCGGTTGCTCGGCGGCACCGACGGGCGCGGGATGTTCGAGAGCCTGGTGGGAGCGCTTTCTTGACCGCCAGCGGCGAGATCACGCCCGAGATCGTCGACCAGCACGGCTTGACCGCAGACGAATATGCGCGCTGCCGCAAGATATTGGGCCGGACCCCGAACCTCACCGAACTCGGCGTCTTCTCGGTCATGTGGAGCGAGCATTGCTCCTATAAATCCTCGAAGATCCATCTGAAGAAGCTGCCGACGACCGGACCCCGCGTCATCTGCGGCCCGGGCGAGAATGCCGGCGTCATCGATATCGGCGACGGCCAAGCCGCCATCTTCAAAATGGAAAGCCACAACCACCCGTCCTTCATCGAGCCCTATCAGGGGGCGGCGACCGGCGTGGGCGGGATCCTGCGCGATGTCTTCACCATGGGTGCGCGGCCGATCGCCAATCTGAACGCGCTCCGGTTCGGCAGCCCGGACCACCCGAAGACCCGGCATCTGGTTGCAGGCGTGGTCGCCGGCATCGGCGGCTACGGCAATTGCGTGGGCGTGCCCACCGTTGCCGGCCAGACCGAATTCCATGCCAGCTACAACGGCAATATCCTGGTCAATGCCATGACCGTGGGTCTGGCCGCCCGGGACAAGATCTTCTATTCGGCTGCGGCCGGGCCGGGCAATCCGGTGATCTATGTCGGCGCCAAGACCGGGCGCGACGGCATCCATGGCGCGACCATGGCGTCGAGCGAGTTCAACGCCGATTCCGAGGCCAAGCGCCCGACCGTGCAGGTCGGCGATCCCTTCACCGAGAAACTGCTGATCGAGGCCTGCCTCGAACTCATGGCCGGGGATGCGATCGTCGCGATCCAGGACATGGGTGCTGCCGGGCTCACCTCGTCGTCGGTCGAGATGGCCGGCAAGGGCGGGCTCGGCATCGAGCTCGATCTCGACCGCGTGCCCATGCGCGAGACCGGCATGACCGCCTATGAGATCATGCTGTCGGAAAGCCAGGAACGGATGCTGATGATCCTGGAGCCCGGCAGCGAATCCCGGGCGAAGCGGATCTTCGACAAATGGGAGCTCGATTTCGCCGTGATCGGCAGGGTGACGACGACGGGCCGCCTGGTGTTGAGAATGGGCGGCGAAATTCAGGCCGACTTGCCCGTCGAACCGCTGGTCAGCGAAGCGCCGCTCTATGAGCGCCCCTGGACGCCGACACCGGCCCGAGCCGAACTGGACGCAGCACTGATCGCCGCCCCCGCGGATCTCGCCGCCGCCCTGATGCAGCTGCTCGGCTGCCCCGATCTCGCCAGCAAGGCCTGGATCTGGGACCAGTACGACAAGACGGTGATGGGCGACACCATCCAGCAGCCGCCGGGTGACGCGGCCCTGGTCCGCGTCCACGGCACCAGGAAGGGCCTGGCGCTCACCACCGACTGCACGCCGCGCTACTGTGTGGCCGACCCGGTCCGCGGCGGCGCGCAGGCCGTGGCCGAGACTTGGCGCAACATCACCGCCATCGGGGCGACTCCGATCGCGATCACCGACAATTTGAATTTCGGCAATCCGCAGAATCCCGTGATCATGGGCCAGTTCGTCGGCTGCATCGAGGGCATGCGCGCAGCCTGTCTCGCCTTGGACTATCCCGTCGTTTCCGGCAACGTCTCGCTCTATAACGAGACCGACGGTCGGGCCATCCTGCCGACTCCGGCGATCGGCGGCGTCGGGCTGATCGAAGACGTGGCCAGAGCCGTGGATCTGCGGTTCAAAGCCGATGGCGAGTCCGTGTTCCTGATCGGCCGGACCCGCGGCCATCTCGGCGCCTCGCTCTTCCTGCGCGAAATCGCGGGCCGCGAAGCCGGGCCGCCGCCGCCGGTCGATCTGGCCGCCGAGCGCGCCAATGGCGATTTCGTGCGCGGGCGGATTCTGGACGGGACCGTGACATCCTGCCATGATCTGAGCGATGGTGGGCTGCTGGTCGGTCTGGCAGAGATGGCGATGGCCGGCGGTCGCGGGGTCCGGATCGAGGCGCTGCCGCGCAATCTGCCGCTCCACGCCGCCTATTTCGGTGAGGATCAGGCACGCTATCTGGTGACGGTGGCCGCTCCCGAGGCGCTGCTGGCCGCAGCCAAGGCAGCCGGCGTGCCGGTGCTGCGGATCGGCACGACCGGTGGGACGAGCCTGGCCGGGCCGGGTTTGGGCACGATCCCGATTGCGGAACTCGCCCGAATAAGCGCCGAGTGGCTGCCGCGCTACATGTCGGGCACAGAGTAAAGGAGACGAGTCATGGCCATGGACGCCGCCGAAATCGAGCAGTTGATCAAGGAGGCCCTGCCCGGCGCCGAGGTGCGGATCGAGGATCTGCGCGGCGATGGCGACCACTACGCGGCCTATGTCCGCGCCGCCGCGTTCGCCGGCAAGTCGCGGGTCCAGCAGCATCAGATGGTCTATGCTGCGCTCAAGGGCCGGATGGGCGGCGTGCTGCACGCCCTAGCCTTGCAAACCTCGGCTCTGGACAGCTGAGGCGGAATCCCTATTTACTGATGCAATCGACGAACCGAAGGATCGAGGGCACGATGAGCGACAACCCGGTATTCGAGCGGATCAAGGACGAAATCAGCGCCAACCCGGTCGTACTCTACATGAAGGGCACGCCGGTCTTCCCGCAATGCGGCTTCTCGTCCATGGCCGTGCAGGTGCTGAGCCATCTCGGCGTGAAGTTCAAGGGCGTCGACGTGCTGGCCGACCCCGCCATCCGGCAGGGCATCAAGGAGTTCTCCGACTGGCCGACGATTCCGCAGCTCTATATCGGGGGCGAATTCGTCGGTGGTGCCGATATCATCCGCGAGATGTATCAGTCGGGCGAACTCGAAGGCCTGCTCCACGAACAGGGCATCGCGCACGCTCACCAGCATTGAGGGCTCCGGGCCCGGGACGGGAGTGACTGCCCGGGCAATTCTCGTGCTCGGCATGCATCGCAGCGGCACCTCGGCGCTGGCTCGCCTGCTCAGCCTGTGCGGTGCCGCGCTCCCCCGGCACTTGATCGAAGCCGATGCAGCGGTCAACGCAGCCGGTTTCTGGGAACCGCGGGAGATCGTGGCCCTGCACGACGAGGTCCTGGCAGCAGCCGGTTCGTCTTGGCACGATATCCGGAGCTTCCCGCAATCCTGGTTCGACAGTGCCGTCGCTGCGTCGTTCCGCGAACGGCTCGGGGCGTCGATCACGCGGGAGTTCGGAGCCGCGCCGCTGCTCGTCGTGAAGGACCCGCGTCTGTGCCGATTGCTGCCGCTGTGGCGGCCCGTGCTGGCCGGTCTCGGCATTGAACCCTGCGCCGTGATCGCCATCCGCAACCCGCTCGAGGTCGCCGCTTCGCTGGAGAAGCGTGAAGGGTTCGGCCCGGGCATATCGCTCCTGCTCTGGCTCGGCCACGTGCTGGCAGCCGAGTTGCACAGCCGGGACATGCCGCGCTGTTTCGTCACCTATGACCAATGTCTCGCCGATGGTCCCGGAACCGCCCGGCGGATCGGCACCACGCTGGGGATCGCCTGGCCGCGCCAGTCGTCGGAGCAGGCGCCGGAGATCGCTGCGTTCTTGTCCGGAACCCTGAGGCACCACGTAGTCGCTTCAGACGAGTTGTTCGCCCGGCCCGACATCGCCCAGCAAATCAAGGACCTCTATCGCTGGGCCCGCCGCGCCGCCGAGGGCGGGCCGCCGCCGCTCGAGATCCCGAACCGGATTCGCGACGAGATCGGCCGATGCGAGCCGGTTTTCGCGCCGGCGATCGAGGCACTGGCGGGCGCTGCCGAGCGACAATCCGACGATCTCGAGCACTGGATCGGCGTGGCCGCCGAGCGCTACGCGATGATCGAGCGACTCTTCGCCGACGTGGCGGTACTGCAGACGCGGATCGAGGCGCTCGCCGCCGAGGCGAGGGCCGCACGGTAGCGCGGGGGTTCGGCGCGCCTTCGCCGACTTCATCTTTGCCCGGTCTCTTTTGCGTACCAGGGAAAGGTGAGCGGAAGGCGGACCGATTGCCACTGCGACGCTGAACAGGGACCCGAGTTCCGGCCCAACCCGACTTTCAGTGGCGCGGGCGTCCCTGCCCGCGATGCCGCCCCGGGCGGCACGGGCCGCCTGCACCGTTCTTCGCATGCGAGGGGATGCCGGCTCTCGCCGGCAGGCGGGCAGGGACGCCCGCCCCACTGCTCGCTCCGAGGCTCGATCACCGCCCGAATGGCGATCCGGCTCGGGCTGGCGTTCGGCACCACACCGCAATATCGGATGAACCTGCAGTCGATCTATGATCTGAAGACGGCACAGGCCGAATTGCCGCCCGAGACGCTGGGCATTTCGGCCTTGGTTGCGGCTTGGTTCGCTATCGGCGAGTTCCAGCGAAATCCAGTCGCCGCGCGTCCAGAAGGGGGACACCCCCTTCTGGACTTCCCCCAAGAGGTAAAGAGCTGAAGATCCAGGAGGTAACGCTCCTCATGGGAGCGTCCTGGCCAGGCGGAAGCCGGCGTTGACGCGCCGGGTGCCCGGGCCGACCCAGTTGCGGACGGCAGAGCGCAGGTCCCGGGGAATGATGAGCCAGGAACCGCCGCGAACGACGCGCCCTGGACAATTTCCGGTTGTCCAGGCGCTACCATCCGCCGGGGCGCCGGCATAGCTCTCGTTCCAGCAATCCGCCGTCAATTCCCAGACATTGCCCAGCATGTCATAGAGACCCCACGCATTGGAGCGGAACGAACCGACCGGCGCCGTGTAAACCCAACCATCCCTGCACTCAGCCACGGTCCAGCCGGGAAATTTGTCTTTGACCGTCAGATCCGCCCCGTTGGCGTAGTCGCACTGAGCGGTCGGACTATCGCCCCAATACCGCGCCGTCGTCGTTCCCGCCCGGGCGGCATATTCCCATTCCGCTTCGCTAGGCAGACGATAGGCCCGCCCCGTCTTCTGCGAATACCACGTGATGTAGGCTTCGGCATCGCGCGAGTTCACACAAACAACCGGGTGCCGGTCGGTCTGATCGAATCCGGGGTTCTGCCAACTCGCCGTCGCGTTCAACTCGACTTTGTCGCCATTGACGACATAGCAGCCGGCGGAGGAATGACTCGTCGCCGCCACGAATTTGGCATACTCGCCCCGCGTCACCGCGTGCTTCGCCAGCAGAAACGAGCGAATTCGGACCTCGTGCTGCGGCCGCTCCCAAACCGCAATCTGATCGGGAACGCTCTCGCGCGTCGTTTCCACGGCCGGCGAGCCCATCGTGAAGGTCCCCGCCGGGATGACCGCCATGTCGTCCGCCGCCCCGTCGACGGCCGCCGCCGCATTGTCCGGAGCTTTCTTGCCGGCGTCCCGCGCCGCCGCGTCATCGGCCGCCTTCTTCTCCGCTGCCGCCTTCTTTTCTGCCAGAGCCTTCCTGTCGCTCGCCGCCTTCGCGTCCTCCGCCGCCTTCTTGTCCGCGGCGGCCTTCGCCGCCTTGGCCGCGTCGAGTCGCTTCTGCATGGCGTCGAGATCCGGATCCGTGCCGGAGGGCGTCTGGCCGGACGCAACACCGGCGATGACCATCGAGCCGGCTAGAAGCGCTATGAAAGCAAGGCGCATGCACTCTCCTCCTGACGCTCGAGCGCGGGTCGGCGCCGCCTCGCCATGAAGACGGCTCATCGGAACGAGGATAGACGATCAACCTTCGCGCTCGACCGGGGTTTCGCCTCGTCAATACCACCTGCGGGCGGTCGCTTCATCCGCTTTCTCCCCGTCGGATCGCCTCGAAGGGCGAGGAGACAAGAATCCGAGCGGCAGCACTCCTCATGGGAGCGACTTGGCCAGCCGGAAACCGGAATGATAGTACCGGTTGGCCGCTACGAACCGGTTGCGGTCGGCAGAACGCAGGACCCGGGGAAGGTTGAGCCACGAACCGCCGCGAACGACGCGCTTGGCGCAATCTCCCACCGTTACGGCACTGCCGTCCGGAGGCGCGCCGGCATAGCTCTCGGTCCAGCAATCCGACGTCCATTGCCAGACATTGCCCTGCATGTCGTAGAGACCCCAAGGGTTCGGGCGAAACGAGCCGACCGGTGCCGTATAAACCCAGCCGTCCCGGCACTGAGCCACGGTCCAGTCCGGGAATTTGTCTTTGGCCGTCAGGTCGGCGCCGTTGGCATACTCACACTGTGCAGCCGAGCTGTCGCCCCAATAGCGGGCAGTCGTCGTTCCGGCCCGCGCCGCATATTCCCATTCTGCTTCGCTCGGCAGCCGATAGGGACTGCCCGATTTCTGCGAGTACCATTTGATATAGGCTTCGGCATCGAGCGGGCTGACGCACACGACCGGGTGCCGGTCGGTCTGGTCGAACCCGGGCTTTTGCCAGGTCGCCCCGGCGTTCAATTCGAACTTGTCGCCGTTGGAGACATGGCAGCCGGCGGCCGAATAGCCCGTCGCCGCCACGAACTCGGCGAATTCGCCCCGCGTCACCGCGTGTTTCGCCAGCAGGAACGAGCGGATCCGGACCTCGTGCTGGGGCAACGCAGATCCGGCGAAAGCGTCCAAAACGTTTTCGCGCTTCGTCTCCGCCAGCGTCGCACCCATGGTGAACTGCCCTGCCGGGATGATCGCCATCTCATCCGCCGGCCCGTCGCCGGGTGCCGCGCTGTCCGGAGCTTTCGCCGGAACGTCCCGCGCCGACGCCTCATCGGCCGCCTTCTTCTCTGCCGCGGCCCTCTTTTCCGCGGCGGCCTTCGTGTCGCTCGCCGCCTTCGCTTCTTCCGCTGCTTTTTTGTCCGCGGCGGCCTTTGCCGCCTTGGCCGCGTCGAGTCGCTTCTGCATGGCATCGAGATCCGGGCCGATCGGGCCGGCGGGCGTCTGGGCCGTCGCGGCACCGGCGAAGAGCACCGAGCCGGCGAGAAGCCCTATGAAAACCAGACGCATGCACGTTCCTCCCGGCGCTCCAGCGCGGATCGTGCCCCACTTTGCCGAAGCGGCAATTCATTGAGGCGAGGAGCGACGACGATCAAGCGGAAAAGGCAGGTCGTTCCGAACCGTGCGCAACCAGGCGTACCGACACCGGCCGGCACAGCCCGACTTCTCAGGGGAGATCTTTCCGACTATTCTGCCCGCGGGCAAGCCGGATCAGGCCCGCCAGCCGGGAGATGTCGTCTCATGCGGGCAACGAGCAAGACCTGGCCCAGAGACGCGTTGCCGCGGGGCACCGCGCTGCACGGTTTCGCGGTCGAAGAGATTCTCGGCCGCGGCGGCTTCGGCATCACCTATCTGGTGCGCGACAAGATCGACCTGGTCTTTGCCGTCAAGGAATGCTTCCCCAAGCAATTTGCCGTCCGGGAGGGCCTCGAGGTGCTGCCGACGGATGCTGGCGACGATGCCGGCTTCGTCGATTGCCTCGAACGCTTCACCCGCGAGGCGAAGGCGCTGACCCGGCTCTCTCAGCTCGGACAGGCCGGCGACGGCGTGGTCAAGGTCATGACCTTCTTCGAAACCAACGGTACCGCCTATATTGTCATGGAGTACCTCGCCGGCCTCGGCCTCGACGGCCTGATCAGGGCCAGCCCGGCCGGGATCGGCTCCGACTCCTTGAACACCATTTTCAACCGGCTGCTGCAAGCCTTGAGTTCGGTACACGATGCCGGGCTGCTCCATCGCGACATCAAGCCGGAGAATATCCTGCTGCGCGACGACGGACGACCGGTTCTCATCGATTTCGGCGCCACCCGGGCCGCCGGGACCGGCCACACCGTCTACACGCAGATCTATACGCCGAGCTATGCTCCGATCGAGCAGTTCAACGGCGAAATGCAGGGACCGTACTCCGATATATACGCGCTGGGCATGACCAGCTATCGCGCGATCGGCGGGACGATCATCGATCCCGCCAGCCACATGCCGATCGATGCCCGCCGGCGGGACCACGCGCTGCGCTCGGGCCAGCCCGACCCGCTTCCGCCGGCAGTCCGGATCGGCGCCGGCCGCTATCCCGAGCCGCTTCTGGCCGCGATCGACGCGACCCTGGTCGTCGCACCGGACCGGCGCCCCCAGAGTGTCGCCGCTGTCCTGGCCCGGCTGAAGGGCGACAGCCGGCCGACAATCGTCGTGCCGATGGCGGGGCCGCAACGGTCGATTGCGACGCCGGCGCCGGATCGGCGAGAAGAGCCGACCCGCCTGCCGCCGAGATCTGCGCCGGCCAAACCCCGCCCGGATCCGGATCTTCGCCCGGATGCGATGGGGCCGGGCCCGGCGCGTGCCGCCGCACCGATCCGCCGCGGCGTCATCGTCGGGACCGCAATCCTCTGCCTCGTCGCACTCCTCATAGGGGGGATGGCACTGGTGGCTCCGCGCGGTCGGAGCGGCCCCGGGATGCCGATCGATAGGCCGAACCCGGACCGAGCCGCGGCGGAAATGAAGGAAGCGGCCGACGCGGCGGCAGCGGCCAAGGCAGCTTCGGACAAGAAGACCGCCGACGAGACGGCGGCAGCGAAGGCCGCAGCGGAGCGAATGGCGGCCGTCGACAAGAAGGCTGCCGACGACGCGAAGGTAGCGAAAGCGCAAGCGGCGAAAGAGGCCGTCGCCAATGCGCGGGCTGATCTGGAGCGGCAGATTGCGGCCCAGACCAAGGCCTTCGACACGAAGATGGCCGCCGGTGACCTCGAGGGCGCCCAGGCCGCCTTGGCCACGGCGAAGAAGCTCAAGCAGACTCTGGCCGACCTGCAAACGGATCTCGATGCCGCACTCGCCGCCAATCCCCAGGATCCCCGAGCCTATCTGGATCAACAGATCGCAGCCCAAGGCAAAGCCTTCGACCAGAAGGTGGCCTCGGGCGATCTCGAGGGAGCTCAGGCTGCCCTGGCGGCGGCAAAGCGGCTGAAGCAGGCGAGGGCGGCCCTTCAGCCGTGAGCACGGAGGATCGGTCAGCGCTCGGGGTTCGCGGCGGACATGGCTAGGCGGTTGCCGATCTTCGTCATTTCGTTCAATCGCGGCGCGTTTCTGCGCCGAACCATCGATTCCTATCTCCGCCAATCCGTGCCCGTCGACATCGTCATCCACGACAACGGCAGCGACGATCCGTTCACCCTCGCCATCCTCGCCGAACTGGCGGCACAGGGGGTGACGATCTACCGCCGGCCCGCGATCAGCGCACCGGACGAGCTCAACCTAGTGGAGCAGACGATCAGCCTCTATTTCGGCTGGCTGCGTCGGCGCAGCCGTTACGTCGTCACCGACTGCGACATCGATCTCTCCTCTGCTCGGCCGGAGGCGCTCGAAGTCTATGGCGAATTGCTCGACCGCTTTCCTCGGGCCGAGTGCGTCGGCCCGATGCTGCGCATCGCCGATATTCCCCGCAGCTATCCGCTCTTCAATCGAGTGATGAATCGGCATATCGAGCAGTTCTGGCACATGGATCCGGAACGGACGACGACCCGGTTCGGAGACTGTGCGTTCATCCCGGCCTCGATCGACACGAGCTTCGCGCTGCATCGGGACGGTTCGAGGTTCAGGCGCCTGAAGCAGGGCTTGCGCGTCTATCACCCGTTTGAAGCGCGCCACCTCGATTGGTATCCTCACCCGGGGCAGGAGGCCTATCATCGCTCCTCGTCGGCGGCGATCTCGCACTGGAACAATGCCGTGCAATTCACCGACTTCGCCCGGGAGGAGTTCCGTTTCGATCGGTACAAGATCGTCGAAACGGCTGATGATGGCGGCTTGATCACCCGAACTCGACGCCTCGGCGACCATCCGTCGGGAGCCTGACGGGACAGCGAGGCCGCGGGAGTATTCGGCCAGGAAGGAATGGGGATGTCTCTCTCGCTCATCATCGCCACACGGAACCGGGCCGAACAGTTGACAGAGTGCCTCGCTGCCGTCGCCGCAGCGGTAGCACCGGAATGCCCGACGGAGATCGTCGTCGTCGATAACGGCTCGACCGACGCCACGAGATCGGTGATCCGGAATTTCGCCCTCGCTTCACCCTTCAAGACGAAATACGTCTTCTGCCCAACCCCGGGAGTATCATCAGCTCGCAATGCCGGGATTGCTTCCTCGAGTGGCAAGTGGTTGTTGTTCACTGATGATGATTGCTACATAGAGGCGCATTATTTCGTTAATTTCTTTGAATTCGTAAAAAAAACTGATGATATCGGCTCGACCGAGTCGCCGATTTCCTATGGTTCTGGCCAGATTCATTTCTATGACCCGGGCGACGACGCAAGGCTGGCGCATCTATATTTTCACGAAACCTGGTTGATCCCGAAGCACTCGCTGCTTTCGGCCGGGGCTGTCCAGGGCGCCAACATGTTTTTCGAGCGTAAGGTTTTCGACACGATCGGCGGGTTCGACGGCAGGATCGGTGCGGGCACGCCTTTTCCCTGCGAGGACATCGAGTTGGCCGGTCGCGCTTCCCTGGCCGGGTTCGTCGGTGCCCGCATCCCGGTCTTCAAGGTGTTCCATCATCACCGACGGCCAGCCGGCAGTGCCGAAGCCGATGCCGTCGTCGAAGCCTATGATTACGGCCGCGGGGCCTATTATGCCAGTCTGCTCGACAAGGGGCTGGTCGAGGCCTGGCAGATCTGGGCATCGGCCTGCGGCCTCGAGAATGACGGCGACCGCGAGCGGCGCATGCGGCTGGCCCGCGAACTGGAAGGAGCGGCCGCCTACTTGACCATGATCTGTGCGCCGCCCGGCGGCACCGGGCCCGGTTCGTGAGGCCCGGCACCGGTGCCGCAATCCCCCGATGCCATCCTGGAGGCGGCATCGGCGCTGGTGGCTGACGGACGGGCCGCCCAGGCCCTGCCGCTGTTGCAGGGCGCGAGGCTTCGCCATCCGACGCATCCAGCCATCGCCTTTCGCCTCGCCGATGCCCTCCAGCTCACGGGCCGGCTCGCCGAGGCGGCGCAGGCCTATGCCGCCGGCTTGGCGCTGGAGGAAAGTTCGGCTGATGGCTGGTACGGGGCCGGGTGCGCGTACTTGGAGCTGCGACGTTACGGTGCCGCCGCCGTCGCCTTCGCGCGGGTGGCGGCACTGGCGCCGGAATTCGGCGCCGCCCGGTACAATCTGGCAAAGTCGTTGTTCCTGCTCGGCCGAGTCGATGCCGCGATCGCAGAGTTCGAGCGCGCCGCCCGCCTGGACCCGGCTCTGGCCCCGCTGGCGCACGCCAGCATCGCCAGCATCATTCCCGGGAGCGCTGCAGCGAACCACGCCGCCGTGCTGGAGGCGCGGCGGCGCTGGGCGGCGGCGGAAGCGCGTGCCATTCCCAAGCCCCACAGCCGGCCGGTCTCTCGCCCCTCCGGCGGCAAGCTTCGGCTGGGATATCTCTCGGGGTTTTTCGGCGACCGCAACTGGATGAAGCCGGTCTTCGCGCTGATCAACCGGCACGACCGCCGAGCTTTCGAGATCCATCTGTTCTCGGATGGTGCCCCGCCCGGGGCCGAGAGCGGCTATCGCGAGCAGGACAGCGACATCATCCATGATCTACAGGGCGTGCCCAACGAGGCAGCAGCCGGGATCATCGCCGGCCTCGCTCTCGACATCCTGGTCGATCTGAACGGCTACAGCCTGCAGCCGCGCCTGCCCCTGCTGATGCGCCGCCCGGCGCCGAAGATCGTCGGCTGGTTCAACAGCTTCGCCACCTCCGGGATCCGCGCTTACGACTGGCTGGTCGGCGATGCCGCCGTGATCCGGCCAGCCGAGGAAAAGCACTATGGCGAGCGCATCCACCGCGTCTCCTTCACCTATCTGCCCTTCGAGGTCCTCTACCCGGTGCCCGAGGTAGCAGCCCCGCCCTGCCGGACACAAGGTGCCGGCCTGACCTTCGGCTGCCTGGGATCGCAATATAAATTGACCGATGCCGTGCTGGGCAGCTGGGGGCGGATCCTGCGCGCCGCCCCCGCTGCCAAGCTGTTCGTCAAGAACGGAGCGCTGGAAGACGCCTCGACGCGCGAGGATCTGCTCCGGCGTCTGCAGAGTGTCGGGCTCGAGGCCGAGCGGATCAGGCTCGAAGGCCGCAGCGAACATTTCGAGTTCCTCGCCGCTTATCGGCATGTCGACATCGCCCTCGACACCTTTCCTTATAATGGCGGCACGACGACGACCGAAGCCTTGTGGCAGGGCGTGCCGGTTCTGGCGTTCGACGGCGACCGGTGGGTGGCTCGCACCAGCAAGTCGCTGCTGCTGGCAGCCGGTCTCGGCGACTGGGTGATGCCCGATCTCACCGGTTGGGAGCAGCGCGCGATCGCGCTCGCCGCCGATCCGGAAACTCCGGTGCTGCTGGCCGATTTGCGCGCCGGGATGCGCGCCCGGCTCGCCGCCTCTCCCGCCTGCGACGCCGAAGGATTTTGCCGGGAGATGGAGCGGTTCTACGCCGGCGTGGCGGCACCGGCTCGAAAGAGCGGGGCCGGGTGAGCGTCAATCGTCCCGCGGTCGGGACTCATTGCCTCATCTGAGCCCGGCCGAACAAAATCGGGGCGTCGCGTTCCGACATCGGCCTGACATCGACCTCGGCGAAGTGCCGGCCCAGGAAGCGGGCCAGGGTCCGCCGCGTATAGACTGCGACATGTTCCGGTTCTTCCAAGGGGTTCAGGCAGTTGTCCGGGACGAAGACCAGCACCCTGCCCTCGCTGCGTAAGACCGCCTTGATCTCGCGCATGAACCGCTCGCGCCGGATGACATGTTCGAGCACCTGCGAAACGATCACCACGTCGAATTTCTCGGCATCGGGCGGGATGTCGAACATCGACCCGTTGACCATCGTGATCCCCTCGCCCGCCAGCCGGCGACAGGCATAGGCCGAATGCTCGAGACCGCAGAGACCGGCATAGCCGCGACTCCGCAGATAGCGCAGGACGCTGCCGTTGCCGCAGCCGACATCGAGGATCCGATCGGCGGGTGAAGTCAGCGATTCGATCAACCGGTTCTTCTCGGGCCAATTCCGGCTCGGGTCGTCCCAGCTTTCCTCGAGACGCCGATCCCAATATTCCGGTGAATGAACCTGGCGGGACGAGAAGACGAGGTGATAGGCCAGAGGCAAGTTCTGGGCCAAGAAATTCTGGATCCGCCAAGATAACACCATCCCGTCGCACCTCGCGGCAAGAGGACGCACCCAGCTCTATTCAATCGAGAGGGGATTAGAGGGGCTACGAGCCGAGGCAGGGTATTCGGCAATAGTTACCGATTCAACAATCACATTGCCGCAGATGCAATTGATTCCACCGAGCGGTATTCTATTCCGTCTCCCCTCGAGCGCCAGGTACTCGGCTAGGGCAGGACGATCACGACGCTCATGCTCCACGCCGGCAAGGTGAGAGCGAGCGGCAGCGCCTGCGCCCCGAGAGTCTGCGAGACCGGGCCCGCCCAGATATTCTGCTGCGACTGGTCGTATTGGGCCTTGCCGTAGGTGCTGATCGTCACGCTGGAGGCGCGAGCCAGGCCGCCGATCGCGGCTTCGACCGGCAGCGCCGATGTCTGGCCGAGGTTGAACAAGACCAGCGCATAGCCGGCCCCGTGCGTCGCCGCATAGGACCGCAGATTGCCGCTCGGATCGTCGTTGACGGCGGCGAGCGTGTATTCGCCGGTCTTGGCGACTTGCGCCATCAGCTGGAACGCCCTGGCCGTGGGCAACGGCGTGCCGCGCGGCACCGCGGTGGCGTCGGGGCAGCCATATTCCGGCGTGCCGTCGGAGAAGATCATATAGCCGGAGAAATTCTGCCAGCCGTAGAGCGCGGGCGAAAAGTTCGACGAGGTGGCATCGCCGCAGCCGCCGAAACCGAGCCACCAGGTGGCGCGCTCGATCCCGTCATTCATCAACTCGCCCAGCACCTCGCCGGCGAACAGGGCCTGGGTGATGGAGGTCGTCTGCTTGCCGGGCGCCGTATAGACCGAGCCCAGTTCGCCGACATAGATCGGCCGCTCCGATTTGCCCAGTTTCGCCAGTTCCGCCTTGATCTTGCCGAGTTCGGCGGTGAGCGCCTGAGGCGCCTGGGTCAAGAGGTAGAGGTCGCTCTCCTGGCCCGGCGTCTGCGCGTACCAATGATATTCGACGAAATCGAAAGGCGCCCGGGCGAGCACGATCGCATCCCAGTCATAGTCGGGTTCGACAACGACGCCGACCTGGGCCTGATGATTGGCCGCCTTGATCCGGGGGTAATAGCCGCCGGCGACGGCAGCGGCGTAGGTCGCCGGATCATGGGCCAGCGGATGCAGATCATATTCCCAGCTGCCGTAGCTCTCGTTGCCGACGGTCCAGTAGCTGACGCGGTAGTCCTTGTTCTTGGCGTAAGCCACCCAGGCGGCAGCCTCGGCCGGATCGCCGCCGGCGTCGCACGCACTGTTGGAGCCGTAATTCAGCGTGATGGCGACATCGAGACCAGCGGGGACGGCGACCGACGCCATGAATTGGTCGAAGGTGGCGTTGGCGTCGACATAGGTGCCGGCGCAAGCGCTCGTCGTCTGCCAGTGGAACTGGTCCGATTCCGATCCGCCGGGCCAGCGCGTCAGCGCGACGTTCGACTGCTGCAGGGCGGTGCCGACATCCGATTGCGTGGGATCGAACCAGAGCGCCATGTTGGCGCCCAGCACTTCCCTGGAAATCCGCGGCCCAGGGGCCGAGGGGTTCACGGTCACGGTGCTTTGCGCCGCCGCGGCACCGGTGAGGGCGACGGTCGCGACAGCGGCGAGCAGGGCTGAACGACGCATGAGGTCCGCTCCCGATGTGGTTTTCGAGAGATATGCCGCGAGAGACGCTGTCCCGATGCCGTCTCGACCCGGTGTCGGAACCGATTGTCGGCGGATTGCGTGCAGCAATCGTTACCGCCGAAGATTTAGCGGAAACCGATCGGGTTTCACAATCGCGCCGGGGCCGGGGCAACGCGCGAGATCATCCGGAGCATTGTCCGGCTGGCGTTCAACTCTCTCCGATTCACAGTAGGGTGGGCGCCCCCGCCCGCCTCGCCGCGCGCGGCGATCGATGCCGCGGCGCGACGATGCGAGCCCCTTTCCCGCAAAGCCCGAACCGTGCTTCGACCTCTCGGGAAGAAGCAATCCGGACAGAAATCGAGCGCCCGAGCATGATCGCCGCTCGCGCGGCGAGGCGGGCACGGAGGCCCGCTCCCTGCGCTCCGATTCAGCAAGCCTAAAAGATTGGCAGTCACTTACGCACCTCGGGGCGGATCGTGGCCACGGGCGTCCGGCGCGGATGGCGATTCGGTGGGTGCCTCGCTGCTCGAGCGGCCCGGCGTTCCAGTGGCGGTGCCACGCTGGAGCAAGGTTCGCAGCTCGGCCGGGTGGCCCTTCGTCCGGATCGAAGGCGGGTCCGCGGTCTCGCCGCCGCCTGGCCCTGGAGATTCGTTTCGCCCGGACGGTTCGTCTCGGGCCGGGGGTTCACCCGGTGCCGCCGTTCCCGGGACTCGGGCCTTTCCGGTGAAACAACGCGCGAAGTCGCGGCGGACGAGCGCCATCCTCTCCTCCGGCGAAAGCCCGTCGAGCCCGGCGAATTCGTCCTGGTCTTCGAAATCCTCGTCCAGTTCGGCGAAGAGATCCTCGGTCTCGGTTTCGATCCCGTCGGTCTCGATGCCCTCGTCGTCCGGTTCGGCGTTCCCCCGGCGCTCCTCCGCGGCCGAGTTCGGCGCGCCGACCGGCCGCGGGCCCGGCGGCGGCGCCGCGGTCGCTGTGTCCTGGTCGACGGGGTCTCGGCGCTGCGATTGCCGCCGCCGTCCGAGACTGCCTTCGGCAATTCTGGCTTTGATCGCGTGGTTGAGCCTGATCGCCCGGCTGATCCGAGACAAGGCCAGCGCCGGATCGCCGGCACCGACTCTGCGCCCCTGCCGGGCGGTCGGCGCATTATCGGGGTCGACGACTTCCTGATGGAGGGCGCGGAGCAGATCCATGCCGATCGAAGACGACTCGACCAGGACCCGGATCTGGTCCTGCCGCGCCATCGCCCCCGGCGCCCCGGCCTCTTCCGCCGAACCTGCGACCATCCGCGCCCGGACCGCCAGATTCACTCGAATCGTCCGGGTGAGCCGGCAATAGGCCAAAGGCGGATCGCCGGCCCTGACCCGCTCGCCCGGCAGGCAAGTGGGCGAGTTCCACGGATCCATGGTTTCGCCATGGAGCGCGCGCAGGAGCGCCAGGGCAATCGCCGAGATCTCGTCGACCTCGCGTAAATCCGCGTCCCGCCCCGCGGCGGCGCCGCTCGGAGCGGAGTCGGCGGTCGGACCGGGGGCCGATGGATCGGGTTGGGGAAAGGGGTGCGCAGTGGTCATGAACGGGATCTGATCTCACCCCACATTATAAGTCAAGAATATTTTTCGAACTCGACCCGCTCCTTTTCGCCGACGAGAGCGGACCTGCGCGCCGAGGTCGCCCTCGCACTGCCGTACCCTCTTCGGTGGCGTGTCAATGCGATTTGAGAAGCCGCCGCGCGCTTCTGGGGCGAGGGGTCGCTCGGCGTCTCGGTGGATCTCGCACGAACTTTTCTAGTCGTTGCCTGGGCGGCGTTTCAGAGCGCGCCCCACGGGGCCGCGATCGGGGGATCGGCTGCAACGCGCCCCAAGATGGCCGATCCCGCTCCCCGTTGCGGCCCTCGAAAGCGGGCGCCATGCCGTCGAAACGCTTTCGACGACCCTGGGTGGGCCTGCGACGGGCTGCTCTCGAGCCACAACCCTGAGAGTGCCGAGATCCCACCCACGACAGAGAGTGAAACAGAGCCGACGCCATAGTTCTTGAGTTTTCTGCGCTAATCGCTCACCATACCGACTGACCTCGACTACCGACCCGGCGTAGTCAGCTGGGCAATTCTCGCTCCGGAGCGGACTGTATGCCGTACGATATCGCTAGCCTGGTACCGTTATTCTGCGAGGGCTTTCTCGGAACCGCGCCATTCGAAGAGGGCGAGGTTGTCTTCCGCGAAGCCATCCCGACTGAACGCATGGATTACTCGATCGGGTCGCTGACGTATCTCGATCAGTATCTGGATGTAGTCGTCAGCAGGAAAGACGAGGTAACCGGCCAAGATTACACCAATACGGTCCTGGCCGCCGGGTGCTATCTCGGCGAGGTTATCCGCCGGAATACCGAGCGAAACTATAAATGGGTGAATTATCAAGACTATTTCCCGGCTCGCCCAAAACTTGTAAGCCTTTTTCCCGAGGTATTGGGTACATCTGCCATTCTGGCCAATGATCAGGGGCAAGTGACACTCCCTATAAACAAAGTTATTCGATACATAGAGGAAGGTTCGGAGAATAATACCAAATTCTACGCCGAAGGAGAGCTAAAGGTGTGCAGATAAAGCGATAGGTTTTCAGTTATTGTTTTCGATGTCTACATGTCCCGATCTCGACAAGCCGGTAGAGATTCTGACGAAACCAGTTCGCTGAAAAATCGAAGAAGCGGCGTTCACTATCCCAAAAACAACCATGCCTCACTTGATTGCCGCTGGCAGTTTTGAAATGGCCCGGCTGATCGAGGTGGATCGACAAGTGTGCGGCGACCCGGAACGCGGCAACCTGCGTGTGCACCACCCCCTACGCCCCCGCGCCGCCGCCCTGCCCCGGCGGGGCCACCAGCACCTTGTCCACCCGGTGACCGTCCATGTCGACCACTTCGAAGCGCCAGCCATCGACCAGGATATGGTCGGCGACCTTGGGCACCCGCTTCATCTGGGCCATGAGGAAACCGCCCAGCGTGTGGAAATCGCCGCTCTCTTCCTCCGGCAGATAGTGGAGCCCGATCACGTCCTTGACATCGTCGATCGGCGTCAGCCCGTCGATCAGCCAGGAGCCGTCGTCGCGCCGGACGATCGGCTGGTCTTCCGGCTCGCCCGGGTTGGCGATGTCGCCGACGAGTGCCTGCAGAATGTCGTGGAGCGTCACGATCCCGTCGAAATCGCCATATTCATCGACCAGGATCGCGAGCTTCTCTCCGGATTTCTTCAGGGTCTCGAGCAGGCGCAGCGCCGGCACGGTGTTGGGGACGTAGAGCGGCGGATGGATCGCCTTGCGGATGTCGAGAGTTTCACCGGCGAGGGCCAGCGCCAGCAGATCCTTCACCTGCAGGATCCCGACCACGCTTTCCGGTCCGCCTTCGACGACCGGGAAGCGGGAGAGATGGGATGTGCGGATCTTCTCCTTGTTGACCTCCCAGCCATCGTCGAGATCGAGCAGCTCGACCTGGGTCCGCGGCGTCATGATCGCGTCGACCCGCCGGTCGCCCAGCCGCAGCGCCATCTGCACGATCGCCGACTCGGCCGGCTCGAACTCGCCGGCAGCCGCCCCCTCGCGCATCAGCATGTTGATCTCGGTGTCGTCGACCGGGACCTTGCTCGCCGTCGGGATCGGCAGCAGCTTCAGCACCAGCGTGCTCGTGCCCGACAAGACCCGCTCGGCCGGCATGGCGATGATCGCGAAGACGGTCATGAAGCGCGACATGGCGATCGCCAGACGCTCGGGCGCGGCGAGCGCGATGCGCTTGGGCACCAACTCGCCCATGACCACGGAGAAAAAGCTGATCGTCAACACGACCAGGCCGATCGCGAGCGGGCGGGCCCAAGGCGACAAGCCCGGCAGCAATGCGAGCTCGGCGGCCAGCGGCTCGACGAAACTGTCGCCGCCGATGGTCGAAACCAATACGCCGATGAGCGAGATCCCGATCGAGACGGTGGACAGGAACCGGCCGGAATCCTGCAGCAGCTTGAGCGCCGACACGGCGCCTTTGTTGCCTTGGGCGGCCTCGGCCTGGAGCCGCGTGCGCCGGGCGCCGATCAGCGCCAGCTCGGCCATGGCGAAGACGCCATTCAGCACGATCAACAGGAGGAGTATGGGGATCTGCAACGGCATCTCAGGGTCGTTGCACACATAGCACGCTCCGAGCCCGGCACGACAGGATGAAAGCGGCGGAGCCCCGAGTGCAGGCGCAAAACGCGCGCGCACCGCAGACCAGCCCCTTGAAAGAAACCAAGTGGGGCGGGCGTCTCGCCCGCCTGCCGCCGGAGGCGGGCGAGACGCCCGCCTCACTCGAGGGAGCAGTTTCATCGAGGGCGGGTCGGCCAAAGGCCGGTGAGGAACTAGGATCGGCGACGCCGACACGCTATGCTGCGGCGGGAAGCGAGGAGAACGCCATGGTTGAAGCAAATTCCAGGCCGCGGATCGGCGAAGGGCGGATCGGCAGCTTTCTGTGTGCCGCGATCGGGCTCTTGAGCGTGGCCGCGGTGCTGTGTCTGCGTTTTCCCGCTTTCCTGACGACGCCGGAACTGCGGCCTCATTACGATATGGAGCTGCTTCGCCTGATCCTCGCCGCGGCGATGGTGGCGGGAGCGGCGCTGGGCGTGCTCTCGATCACGCTCGGCGGCCCGCGCCTGCGTGCCGCGATCGGTCTCAGCGCGCTGTTTCTGGCGATGCTGCTGGGCGGGCCTTACGTGCCCTATGCCGATTTCCAGCAACCGAAACTCTATCTCGGCCTCGACTGGCTGGTGCTCGACCTGTTCTTCACCGGGGTCGCCTTCGGCCTCCTGGAATGGGTGTTCCCGCGAGTCCGGCCGGAACAATCGGCGGCGCGCCCGGGCTGGCGTCTCGATCTCGCCTATTTCGGGGTCAATCATCTCCTGATCGGCGTGTTCCTGGTGGTCTCGACTCATTTCGCCCATGATTATTTCGACTGGGCCTTGAACCCCTGGCTGCAGAGCCATGTCGCCGGGCTGCCGGCCCTGCTCCGCTTCGTGCTCGTGATCCTGGCCGCCGATGCCGTCGAATACGCCTCGCACCGGGCATATCACGAAGTGCCGTTCCTGTGGCGGATCCATGCCGTCCACCATTCGCCCGACTACATGGACTGGCTGTCGGGCTCCCGGCTGCACATCCTCGAGCCGCTGGTGACGCGCTCGGTCGTCCTGGTGCCGATCTTCGTGCTGGGATTCCCGCAGGATACGATCTACGCCTATTTGATCTTCGTCACCGTCCAATCCGTGCTGATCCATTCGAACATCAAGATCGATCTGGGCTGGCTGCGCTATGTGATCGTCACCACCCAGTTTCACCATTGGCACCACGCCTCCGACTCCGAGGCGATCGACAAGAACTACACGGCGCATACGCCGGTTTTCGACTTGATCTTCGGCACGTGGTATCTGCCGAAAGATCGCTGGCCGGTGAAGTACGGCACGGTCAAGCCGATACCGGGCGGGATGTTCGGCCAGTTCCTGCATCCCTTCACCGGGCCGGTGGCGGCGTTCCTGGAGCATCGGACCAAGTGACCGAGGCGGCGCGCCAGCCGATTGCCCGGGGCGGAGCCATCGGCTAGGATCGGCTTCGGCACCCGTCGCCGGGTCGTCCCGTCACCGACACCCGGAGGCTGCGATCTCCCGCTCGCCCGATCTCCCGCCGCGGCAATACGGCAAGCGCCTGGCCGTGATCGTGCCCTATCGCGACCGCGCCCAACATTTGAAGCGGTTTCTGCCGCATCTCGTGACATATTTCGAGCGCGACAAGCTCGACCGCCGGATCGACGTGTCGCTTCACGTGGTCGAGCAGGCGGCGGGGGCCCCCTTCAACCGCGGCATGGTCAAGAATTGCGGCTTCGCGCTGGTCCGCGAAAGCGCCGATTACGTCTGCTTCCACGATGTCGATTATCTGCCGATCTGGGCCGATTACGCCTGGTCGGAGCAGCCGGCGCGGCTGATCTGGCACGGGCTGACGCTGAAGGAGGATTGGAACCGGTTCTTCGGCGGCGTCGTCCTCTTCGACAATGCCGCGTTCGAGCGAGTCAACGGCTATGCCAACAGCTATTGGGGCTGGGGGCCCGAGGATCTGGAGCTGGGACTCCGCTGCGATCTCGCCGGCCTCGGCTTCGAACGGCGCGACGGCACCTACATGGCCCTCGAGCACAAGCATGCGGGCTTCGCGGCACCCGGCGTCCACACCGACGAAGCGCGCCGAACCCATGCGCTCTGGGCCGAGCGGCGCCTCAGGCTCCCCGAATTCATGGCGGAAGACGGCATCGCCAGCCTCGATTTCAAGCTCGAGCGGCGCACGCAGCTGACCATCGAAGGCAAGACCGAGCCGCCGATCTGGCATTACCTCGTCGATATCGGCGGGCCGGGCTGACGGGAGACCCGGAATCGATGTCCTCCCGGGCTCGGCCGCCGATGCCCCGTCGCCTCACCGCGAATAGAACTCGACCACCAGATTCGGCTCCATCAGCACCGGATACGGGACATCGGAGAGCTTCGGCGCGCGGACGTAGCGGCCCTTCAGGGCCCCCTGGTCGAGGTCGATATAGGCCGGCACGTCGCGGTCCTTGGCCTGGGTGGCCTCCAGCACGACGGTCAGCTGTTTGGATTTGCTGCGGATCTCGATCACGTCATTGTCCTTGACCTGATACGAGGGGATGTTGACGCGCTTGCCGTTGACGGTGACATGGCCGTGATTGACGAATTGCCGTGCCGCGAACACGGTGGTGACGAACTTCATCCGATAGACCACCGAATCCAGCCGGCGCTCCAGGAGCTCGATCAAATTTTCGCCGGTGTCGCCGCGGCGGCGCACGGCCTCGTCGTAGAGCCGGCGGAACTGCCGCTCGCCGATATTGCCGTAATAGCCCTTGAGCTTCTGCTTGGCCATCAGCTGCGTGCCGTAATCGGACGGTTTCTTGCGGCGCTGGCCGTGCTGGCCGGGGCCATATTCCCGGCGGTTGAGCGGCGACTTGGCGCGGCCCCAGAGATTGACGCCGAGGCGCCGGTTGATCTTGTATTTCGACTCTTGACGCTTGCTCATGGTGCACTTTCGCGAACGCGCGGCTTCGCCGCTTGTTGTCCCGGTAGTCCTCGGGCTCGGCCCGAATTCGGGCGAGCGGGCGGGACCCCGAAGGATCCGCGTTCCCGGGAAGGAGCCCGGGACTATAGGGCGGAAGCCGGGCCTGTCAACCGGCGCATGGAAGCCGTGTCGAGAAGCTCAGGTGCCGCCCCGCGGCCGCAGGCGGACCAGGCAGGCGATGACGCCGTGCAAGACGCGGACATCCTGCTCGGTGAGCCGGGCACGCAGCAATAATGTCCGCAGGTTGCGGACCATGTGCGGCCGGTTCTCCGGCGGGAAATAGAAACCGCCGGTCTCCAGCTCGGCTTCGAGATGGGCGAAGAGATGGCTGAGATCGCCATGGGTCGCCGGCGGGCTCAGCGCCGGCACGGTCTCGTCGGGCAGCGCCTCGGCTGAAGCCTGGCGCCACTCCCAGCCGACCAGCAAGGCGGCCTGGGCGAGGTTGAGCGAGGTGAAGCCGGGATTGAGCGGAAATGTGAGCGCCGCATCGGCCAGCGCCACCTGGTCGTTGGTCAGGCCCGAGCGCTCGCGCCCGAACATGACGCCGGTCGCCCGGCCCAGAGCGTCGGCCTCGACCAGCCGCCGCGCCCCGGCTTTGGGCGACAGCACCGGCTTCAGCATGTCGCGTGCGCGCGCCGTCGTGGCGAAGACGAGCTGGAGATCGGCGATCGCCGCTTCGGTCGTGTCGAAGAGCCGGGCGCCGTCGATGACGAGATCGGCCCCGGCCGCGGCGCGCTGGGCCGTCTCCGACGGCCAGCCGTCGCGCGGATTGACCAGCCTCAGATCGCTCAAACCGCAATTCAGCATCGCCCGGGCGACGGCACCGATATTCTCACCGAGCTGCGGCTCGACCAGGATGAAGGCAGGCCCGGCGCTCACAGCCCGCCGCGGCGCCAGATCGTGTGGTCGGGCCCGTCTTCGAGGATGATCCCGGATTCGGTCAGAAGCCGGCGGATCCGGTCGGCCTCGGCGAAGTTCCGCGCTTCCCGTGCGCCACGCCGGGCCGCGATCATGATCGTGATCTGTTCGTCGGACAAGCCCGCCGCCGATTTCGGTTGCCAGCGCAGCCACGCTTCCGGTTCCTGCGCCAACAGCCCCATCAACCACCCGGACGCCAGCAACGCCCCTTTGGCCTCGGCTTTTTTCGCTGTCGTCTCGGCCTTGTTCAGCGCCGTCGCCAATTCGTGGAGCACCGACTGGGCCAACGGCGTGTTGAGATCATCTTCCAACGCCGCCAGCACCGCCGGCACGATCGGGAAGACCGGCTCGATCGCCTCTGCCTTGCGCAAGGCGCCGTAGAAGCGGTCGAGCGACGCCTTCGCCTCGCGCACCCGTTCGCCGGTCCAATCGAGCGGGTCGCGGTAATGCGCCGTCAGCATGGCATAGCGCAAGGCCTCGCCCGGGGCCTCGTCGAGCAGCTCGTGGACGGTGCGGATATTGCCCAGCGATTTCGACATCTTCTCGCCCGCCATATCCAGGAAGGCGTTGTGCATCCAGATATTGACGAAGGGCCGCCCGCCATGGGCCGAAACCGATTGGGCGAGTTCGTTCTCGTGGTGCGGAAAGATCAGGTCGACGCCGCCGCCGTGGATATCGAAATGCTCGCCCAGATGCGCCTCGCTCATGGCCGAGCATTCGATGTGCCAGCCCGGCCGGCCGCGGCCCCACGGGCTGTCCCAGCCCGGCTGCTCCGCCGAAGACGGCTTCCACAGGACGAAATCGCCGGGATGGCGCTTATAGGGCGCCACTTCGACCCGAGCCCCGGCGATCATGTCGTCGAGCGACCGGCCGCTGAGCCGGCCATATTCCGGCATCGCCTCGATCGCGAACAGGACATGGCCCTCGGCCGCGTAAGCATGGCCGGCATCGATCAGCGCCGCGATCATTCGCACCATCTGCCCGATATGCTCGGTCGCGCGTGGCTCGACCGTGGGGGAGAGATTGTTGAGGGCGGCCATATCGGCCTCGAAGACCCGGCCGGTGCGGTCCGTCAGGGCCCGGATCGTCTCGCCATTGGCGCGCGCCGCCTCGATGATCTTGTCGTCGACATCGGTGATGTTGCGGGCATAGACGACATGGCCCTCGCCGTGGAGCAGGCGGAGCAGGCGGAACAGCAGATCGAAGACGATGACCGGCCGGGCATTGCCGATATGGGCGAAATTATAGACGGTCGGCCCGCAGACATACATCCGGACACGGCTGGGATCGAGCGGCCGGAAGGTCTCCTTGCGGCGGGTGAGTGTGTTGTAGAGGGTGAGCGGCACGGGATGGAACCTTCGATTTAGCCGGACGGCAGACGGGGCGTACGTCCGCAACGCGCTGGACGTAGAGTCTACGACAGCCTCGACACGGCTCCGCCATGATCCCGATCGCTCATCCTCGAGTCGCGGCAGAGTCATAGCACGATGGAAGCAGCGCGCAACGGGGAAGAGGCCCGCCGTCGCGACGCCCGGTCCCGGCGATCGGCGAACCGGCCGACCACGCCGGGCGATCAACCAGCTTTAAGGGATTGATCATCAGTTTTTCTTAGAGTTTACGGCATTGGGAAATGGTTCGGCCAGCGCCCCTGCGGTCGGACGGCACACCGACGAGGCGCCTCGCACAGGGCCCGTCGCGCCTCCGGGCAGAGCAGGCAGCGAGGGCTTTCACCAATGCGGTTACGCCGGCGATCGAGCCGCATTCCCTGGACCCTGCGAACCCTCGGGTTCCTGGCGGTTGCCGTCGCAGGCTTCATGGTGGCGGCCGTTTCGGTCGATGACGGGATCGAGCGCCGGGACGCGCTCGCCGATCTCGGCGCGCGCCTCGCCGGCCAGGCCGTTCTGCGCGGTGCGGCCGTGACGGAAGTGATCGATCGGCTCCGCCGGCAAGTGCGGTTTCTGGCGGCGGTGCCGCCGGTGCAGGGCCTCGTCCGCGCCGCTCTGAACGGCGGGTTCGACGCCCAGGAGCACATCGCCGGAGAGTTCTGGGAAGAACGGCTCCAGACCATTTTCGCCACCTTCGCCGCGGTCAATCCCGCCCTGCTTCAGCTGCGCTTCATCGGTGTCGCTCATGACGGCTTGGAGCTGGTCCGGGTCGACTGCATTCAAATCAAATGTACCGTCGTTCCCCCCGACCAGCTCCTGGCCCAGGGGGGCAGCGACTATTTCCTGGCGACGCGCGGGCTGCAACCAGGCGAGATCCATGTGTCCGACCTCGCCTTCGAGCCCGAAAGCGGCTCGGGCGCGGCCGCAGGCCTGCCGCGGCTGCAGGCGACGGCGCCGGTCTTCGGGCCGGCGGGCGGGCTGTTCGGCATGGTCGTCCTCGACATCGACGGCCGTTCGATCATCGAGCCCCTGCAGGCCTCTCCACCCGACGACCTCCAGCTCTATCTCACCAACGGCGATGGGGATTATCTCGTGCATCCGCAGGCCGGTGCGAGCGACGTCGCCGGGCTCGGCCGGCAGCATCGCTGGCGTGATGACTTCATCTCCACACCGCAGCGCGTGGGGGAGCCGCCGGCCCTGCTCGATTTCGCGACGCGAGGTGGCCTCGTCCACGCCGGGACCCACGTGATCCCGCTGAATCCCGAGGATCCGCAGCGTTTCCTGACAGTGATCGCGGCAGCGTCGGACGCCGTCGTCGCGCGCAGGGTGGGATCGAGCCGTCGGGCGATCCTGATCGAACTGGGCCTCGCCGGCCTCTTCGGCGGCGCCCTCGTCTACCTCGTCCTCCTCGTCTTGCGCCAGCAACGCCGGATGAAACTCAGCGTCGACCAGATGCGCCTCGCGGCCATCACCGAGAGCTCGAACGACGCGATCATCGGCAAGACTCTCACCGGGGTGGTGACCGACTGGAATCGAGCGGCCGAACGGATGTTCGGCTATCGGGCGGAAGAAGCCATCGGTCATCCTCTGGCCGACCTGATCGTGCCGCTCGAACTTCGCGCCGAGGAGGTAGGGATTCTGGCCCGGATCGCCCGCGGCGAGACCGTGCCGCATTTCAACACGCGTCGGTGCCGCCGCGACGGCAGCACTCTCGATGTCGCGGTCACCGTGTCGCCGCTCCACGGCGTCGATGACGGGATCGCCGGTGCATCGAAGACGGTGCGGGATATCTCCGCGGAAACAGCCGCGCTGGCCGCCTTGAAGGAAGTCCAGGCCCGCCTCGCTCTGACGACCCAGTCGAACGGGATCGGTCTTTGGGAATGGGATATCGCGCGCCGGGTACTGACTTGGGACGACACGATGTTCCGCCTCCGCGACCAGCGTCGAGAGGACTTCCCGAGCGCCGCCGAGGCGTGGGCGGCGAGTCTGCATCCCGAGAATGCAGAGGCCGTCCGTAGCGCCTTCCGAGACGTACTCGCGACGGATAGACCGCTCGACACGACTTATCGGATCATCACCCCGAAAGGCGAGATCCGTCATATCCGGTCTACCGGCGGCATCGAATACGACGAGGCCGGCCGGCCCGTGCGGCGGCTCGGCACCAATTTCGACATCACCAGTGACAAGGAACGCGAAGGCCGGATCGAGGAGCTGAATGCCACGCTCGAACAGCAGGTCCTCACCCGGACCGGCGAGCTTCAGACGCTCTCCGCCCTGCAGCGCGCCATTCTCGCCAATGCCGCTCACGCCTTCATCGCCACCGATTTGACCGGGACGATCACGCTCTTCAATCCGGCAGCGGAGTCGATGCTGGGGTATCGCGCGGACGAGCTCGTCGGCAAGACCAATCCGGACCGGCTGTTCCGCCGTGCCGAAGTGGCCCGGCGTGCCGCCGAACTCAGCGCCGAACTCGGGATCCCGATTGCGACGGGCATGGATGTCTTCGTCGCCATAGCCGATCGGGGAAGGGCCAGTTCCGAGGAATGGACCTATATCCGCAAGGACGGCTCGCGGCTCCCCGTCTTGCTGTGGGTCAGCGCCTTGCGCAGCGACGGTGGGGAGATATTCGGCTATCTCGGCATCGCGCTCGATTTGAGCGAGCGGCGCGCCCATGAACAGGCAATCTTGGACCGCGAGCGTTTTCTCAAAGCGATAACCGGCAGTATTCCAGGCGGGGTGAGCTACTGGGGCGCCGATCTGCGCTGCCGGTTCGCCAATCCCGCATATTTGCACTGGTTCGGGAAGAGCGCCGAACAGGTCCTGGGCATCGAGCTGCGGGAACTGCTCGGCGCTGAAAGGTACCGCCTGAGCGTTCCCCATATCCGCGCGGCACTCGACGGCGAGCCCCAAAAATTCGAACGGCGGCTGGTCGACGCGGACGGCAGGGAGAGCTACACCTGGGTCCAGTTCATTCCCGACCTGCAGGCCGACGAGGTCCGCGGATTCCATGTGCTGACGTCGGATATCACCGAGCTGAAAGAGGCCCAGTTCCGGCTCGAATCCCTGAACGCGGCGCTCGAGCAGCGCACCGGGGAAGCCGAGGCGGCGACAATCGTGAAGGGTCAGTTCCTGGCCAACATGAGCCACGAGATCCGATCCCCGATGAACGCCATTCTCGGCATGCAGCAACTGCTCCTCGGTACGGAGCTCACGGCCCGCCAGCGCGATTACGGGACCAAGGCACAGAGCGCGACCCGTTCCCTCCTGCGCCTGCTCAACGACATTCTGGATTTCTCGCGGATGGAGGCCGGCAAAGTCGAGCTGGAGTATCGCCCGTTCAGCGTCGAGCCGATGATGCGGGACCTTTCCGGGATCCTGTCGGCCCAGGTCGACTGCAAGGAATTGGAATTGGTTTTCGCCATCGACCCGGCGTTGCCCGAACGCCTGTACGGCGATGAATACCGGCTACGCCAGATTCTGCTCAACCTGGTGGGCAATGCGATCAAATTCACACGAGCGGGCAAGGTGGTGGTCTCGATCCGCCGTCTCGCCCAGGGTTCGGGCCCGGTGGAAATTGAATTCTCGGTCCAGGACACCGGCATCGGCATCGCCCCGGCACAGCTGTCGGCGATCTTCGCCGAGTTCAGCCAAGCCGAGGCGTCGACCAGCCGTCGCTTTGGCGGGACCGGTCTCGGGCTCGCCATCAGCCGGCGGCTCGTCTCGCTGCTCGGCGGCTCCCTGGCAGTGGAGAGTCACCAGGGGGCGGGGAGCCGGTTTCATTTCACGCTGCGGCTCGAGGAGATCGAAGGTGGCGATCCGGCCGCAACCGCGGCGGAGCCGATCTTCCCGGCGCCGCCCGGCCGCCTCCGAGTCTTGGTCGTCGACGATCACGACGATGCCCGCGAAGCAATCGTCGGTCTGGTCGAGGCGCTGGGCTGGCAGGCTGACGGGGCCGCCACCGGTGAAGAGGCGCTGACTCTGGTCGACCGCTCGCCGGCGGGCGTACGCTACGACGCCATTTTCCTCGACTGGCTGATGCCGGGGCTGGACGGTTGGGAAACCGCCCGCCGGATCCGCGCGATGCTGCCCGCCGCCGAGAGGCCGGTCGTCACGATGATGTCGGCTCATCGCCGCGAGGAACTCGCGGTCCGGACCCAGGCCGAACCGGCGCTGGTCGACGGGTTTCTGGTCAAGCCGGTAACGCGATCCATGCTCGTCGACGCGATCCGCGGCACATCGGCCGGTGGCGAGTCCGCCGCTCCGGGCGAATCCGTCGGGGTCCATGCTCATCGACTGGCCGGGATCCGCCTCCTCGTCGTCGACGATAATCCGATCAACCAGCAGGTTGCCCGGGAGCTCCTGGCCAAAGAAGGAGCGCTGGTGGCGGTCGCCGGGGGCGGCCGATCGGGGGTGGAAATCGCCTCTGCCGCCGATCCGGCCTTCGAGGCGGTGCTGATGGACGTTCAAATGCCCGAATTGGACGGCTATGAAGCGACTCGAATGCTGCGGAGGCGGGCGCGAACCCGCGCCCTGCCCGTCATCGCGATGACCGCCAACGCCATGGAGACCGACAAGGCCGCCTGCATCGCAGCGGGCATGAATGATCACATTGCCAAGCCCATCGATCTCGACGGCATGGTGGCAACCATCCTGCGCCATTGCCGACCGGCCCGGGCGGCGGAACCCGCCGCGCCCGCAGTCAAACTGCTGAACCCGACGGTCGCCGGGGGCAGTGATTTCGCCGAGGCGCTGGAGCGCCTGGGCGACAACAAGCCTCTGTTCGTTGCCATCGCGCGCCGTTTCGGGCAGGAATCGGTGGAAATGGCGGGTGCCGTAGAGCGATCCCTGCAGGCGGGCGAGCACCGCGCGGCGGTCGCCGTCCTTCATACTTTGCGCGGGTTGGCGGGCACCGTCGGGGTCACGGCGGTCGCCGAACGGGCCGGGCGACTCGAAGCAGAATTGCGCGAGAACGAGCCCGGCGGCGATATGGCGGACGCCATGCGCGCGTTCCATTCGCTGCTCGCCGCAGCCAATGTCGCCTTGGCCACCTTCGCCGCCGGCATCGATACGCCGCAGAAGCGGCAGTCTGGAACGGTATCGTGCGCAGATCCGTCGGCGAAGGACCCGGGCAATACCGATCGCAAAACCGCGCGGCGGAATTGACGACTGCCCGCGGGCGGCGGCAGAGAGAGATTTCCGATGCTCCGAGGCCGATCGAGCGCCGGCGATTCCCGACCTTCCTTCCGTCCGGTATCCGCCGGTGCCGCGAGGCGGGTCATGGGCCGGGCGCGATCGGCCGAAACCTGAGCGACTCCTTAACCGCCAGTTAATCTCCAACTGGAAGACTTCTCCCCAACCGCATCGGTCGATGGAGGGTGCCGTGACTGCTGAGGAGTGCAGCGGGCGAGCCCGGTTGGAACACGAGCCCGGCCGAGATCGGGTCCCCGACATACGAGAGAGCGAGCGGCGCTTTCGCCAGCTGTTCGAGATCGCCTCCGATTATTATTGGGAAATGGATGCGGCCTACCGCATGTCCTATCTCTCGCCGAATTACGAGGCGATGTCCGGGATTCCGATCTCGGAGATGTTGGGCAAGCGATTCGCCGAGACGCCTGGTCTGTCGATCGATCCGGAAATGGGGAGAAAAGGCATACTCGCCCAGAAGGCGAAGCAGCCCTATCGGGATCTCCTCTATAGCCGGAAGATGGCCAACGGCAGCCGGCGCTGGTTTTCCACCAGCGCGGTGCCGATATTCGACGATGACGGCGTGTTCCGCGGATATCGAGGCGTTGCCGCCGAGGTCACGGCCCGGGTCGAAGCCGAAGACGACGCGCGGCTCGCGCGACGCCGGCTCCACGACGCGCTGTCGCTCGTCAGCCAACCGTTCGGTGTTTACGACGGCGAGGATCGCCTCGTCACCTTCAATCAGGCCTTCACCGACCTTCATACCACACCCGACACAAATACGCCGGTCCGGGAGCGCGCTCCTTTTCGGGCCCTCGTGGAGTGGCAGTTGGAGACCGGCTTCTATGCTGTCGAGCCCGGGGCGCCGCCGATCGATCGCGAGATCTTGCTCGCCCGCTTCGCCACCGAGGAGGAGAACTCCTATAGGCTGCGTGACGGTCGATGGATGCTCGTCGTCTACCGTCGCCTCCCGGGCAACGGCCGCGTAGGGTTATGGACCGACATCACACCAATCAAAAATGCCGAGGCGGATCGCCGGCGCCTCGAGGGGCAACTCCATCATGCCCGGCGGCTGGAAGCATTGGGAACGCTCGCCGGCGGCATCGCGCACGGGCTGAACAACGCGCTCGTTCCGATCATTTCGCTGACCAAGCTGGTCGCCCGCGGACAGGCCGAGGGCAGTCGGGAACGGGCCAAACTCGAAACCGTCCTCAGGTCTGCCGAGCAGGCGCGGGTTCTCGTCGAGCAGCTTCTCCTCTTCTCGCGCCAGCAGACGCAGGGGGCCGACGAAGCCGACAGGACCGACTTACCATCAGCAGTGATCGATGCGTTGAACCGGCTGCGTGCGTCGCTGCCGGCGAACATACGGCTGGAAGAGGCCATCGCCCCGACCTCGCCGATCGAGGGCGCGCCCGGGCAAGTGCAACAGGTGCTGGTCAACATCGTCACGAACGCCGTCGAGGCGATCGGCGACCGGGCCGGGACCGTCCTGGTCGAATTGCGCCCCAGCGAGGACGGCGCCGCGGCCCGTCTCTCGGTCTCGGATACCGGGTGCGGCATGGACGAGGCGACGCGCCAACGCATCTTCGAGCCCTTCTTCACGACCAAGCCCGTGGGCGAGGGGACCGGACTGGGACTCGCCGTCGTTCACGGCATCGTTTCCAGTCTCGGCGGCTGCATCGACGTGACGAGCACGCCGGGCCGGGGCAGCCGTTTCGATATCGTGATGCCGATCAAAGGCTGCGCGGGCAAATCGGCGGTCGGCCCCGTCTGATTCCCATCTCGGCTGGGCCCGGAACTGCGCCGCGCGGTCGAGAGCGCCGGGCTCTGAAATGCGATTGCTCCAGCGGGAGCCCTCAGGCCCATTGCTATTTTGGGTTGGCTGATCTAACCACCGGGCCACGGCGCTCTCGCTCGCCCTCTCGGCTGGGAGATGCGCCTTCGGCCTTCGACCGTCCCTAATCGCCGCCGCTCCTGTCGGGTGTCGCGGGTCCGGATCGTAGAGAGTAGAGACGGCTCAGGACCGTTTTCATCGACCCTTGGGGAGTGGTTTCATGAGTCTAGCGGTTCGCCTCGTCTTCGCCCTGGTTCTGATCGCCGGCGGCTTCGCCGCTTCGCTCGCCGAGGCGCAAACGATCGTCACGCTCGGCAGCGGGCTCACCGCGCCCAACAGCATCGCCCTCGACAGCTCGGGCGATGTCTTTCTGACCGCGCCGGACGATAGCGTCGACGAGATTCCGGCGGCGGGCGGCTATGCCACGGTCAACACGCTGGGCGGCCAGCTCGGTACCCCGACCAGCATCGCCATCGACAGCCACGGCAATATTTTCGTGCTCGATACCGTCCACAACAAGGTCCTGGAATATGTCGGGCTCGATCTCGGTCCGACGGCCAACCCCACCGGCGTCGCGATCACCGGCGGATTCGCCAGCCCCGCCGGGCTCGCCGTCGACAGCAACGACAACCTCTTCGTCGCCGATACCCTCAACGGCGTCGTGAAGGAACTCCTGGCCCCCGCCTATACTACGGTGAAGACGCTGGGCAGCGGCTTCGGCGCGCCGAGCGGCGTCGCCGTCGACGCCAACGACAACGTCTACGTCGCCGATCTCGACAAGAGTACGGTGTTCGAGATTCTGGCGGCCGGCGGCTATACCACCGTGAACCAGCTCGGCAGCGGCTTCAGCACTCCCGCTGCCATCGCGGTCGACGGCCACGGCAATGTCTTCGTCGCCGACACCGGCAACAACGCCGTCAAGGAAATCATGGCGGGCAATGCCGGCATCAGCACGCTCGGCAGCGGTTTCAAGACTCCCGCGGGGATCGGCGTCGACAGTAGCGGCGACGTCTTCATCTCCGATACCGGCAACAACGCGGTCAAAGAGATTCCGTCGGGCGGCTCGGTCATCACCGTCGGACCCGGTGCCGGCGAGTTCGTGGACCCGACCGGCATCGGACTCGACAGCAGCGGCGACGTCTTCGTCGCCGATACCGGCCACGCGGCGGTGAAGTTTCTCGAACCCGGTATTCCGGGATTTCCGATCGTCGACACGATCGTCAAGGGCTTGCCGCTGATCCGGCCCTTCGGCGTCGCAGTCGATCAGGGCGGCGATGTCTTCGTCACCGATGCGGCGAGCGGCACCGTCAAGGAGATCATCGAAGGGAGCGAATATACCGATCTCACGACGCTGGGCGTCGCGCTGACCGCACCCGGCGGCGTCGCGATCGACAAGAGCGGCAATCTCTACGTGACCGACAGCAGCAACGTATACGAGATCCCCGTTTCGGGCGGTTACACGGCGCTCGACAAGCTGGCTTCCGGGTTCAGCCACCCCGCGCGGGTCACGGTCGATGCCGGCGGCGATGTCTTCGTCGCCGATACCGGCAACAACGCCGTCAAGGAGATCATGGCGGGCAGTCACACGGTGGTGACGGTCGGCAGCGGCTTCAATCAGCCGAGCGGCGTCGCCCTCGACAGCTTCGGCGATCTCATCGTCGCCGATACCGGCAATGATGCGGTGAAGGAGGTCCTGGCGTTCGGCGGCTATGTCACGGTCAGCCTGGTCGGCAGCGGTTTCAAATCACCATCCGACGTGGCGGTCGATGCCGCCAACGACGTCTTCGTCGCCGATACCGGCAACAATGCGGTGAAGGAGGTTCTCTCGACGCCGCCGACGGTGTTCGCCTCCGTGCTCCCGGGCGCGCGCTCGGTCGAAATCGGCAATCCGGCGACGATCTTCGCCAGCATGATCAATGCCGGCACGACGGCACTGCATAATTGCCAGATTTCGCTGGCGGCCTCCGCACCCGTCGGCTTGAGCCTGACCTATCAGACGACCAATCCGGCCACCAACGCGCTCACCGGCACCGCCAACACGCCGGTGACGATCGCCGGCAATGACGGCATCCAGAGTTTCGTCGTCTCGTTCCAAGGCACGGCGCCGTTCAGTGCGCCGGCCATGCCGCTCGATTTCGACTGTCTCAACGCCGGCGTGGACAGCGCCGCCAGCATCATCACCGGTGTCGACACGGTCGATCTGGTCTTCTCCAGTACGCCCATCGCCGACATCATCGCGCTGGTGGCGACGCCGACGAACAACGGCATCATCGAAGTGCCGGTCGGCGGTGCGGCCGCCTTCGCGCTGGCCAGCATCAATGTCGGCGTCACCGAGGAAATCACCGTCTCGGTCGACACCGGCACGGCGACGCTGCCGGTCACGCTCAGCATCTGTCAGTCGAACCCGAGCAACGGCCAGTGCCTGGCAGCACCGGCGTCGACCGTGTCGCTGAGCTATGCCGGGGGTGCCTCGCCGACCTTCTCGATCTTCCTGGAAGCGACCGCGGCGATACCCTTCTCCCCGGCCGCTTCGCGCGTGTTCATCCGGTTCAAGGACGCCGATGGCGGCCTCCACGGCTCGAGTGGCGTCGCGATCGAGACCGAATAGACGGCAGCGGGCAAATCGCTCAAGCCGCACGTCCGGCGAGGCGGGCCAGCGCCCGCTCCCGCCCGATCAGCGGCAGCAGGCGGGCCAGCTCCGGCCCGTGATCGAGCCCGGTCAGCGCCCGGCGCAGCGGCAGGAACAATTCCTTGCCCTTGCGCCCGGTCGCGGCCTTGACCGCCATGGTCCAGGCGGCCCAGCTCGACTCGTCGAGCGGCGCCGGCGGCAGCAGGGCGGCAGCGGCGCCGAGGAACCCGGCCTCGTCGGTGACCGGTTCGATCGGTCCCCGGCAAATGTCGAGCCAGGCGGCGGCCTCGCCGATGCGGGTGATGTTGCCGCGAACGGCGAGCCAGAACGGCTCGTCCGCCTCGGCCGGCAGACGCGGCGCCACCTCGGCATAGGGCAGCCCATGGAGGAGCCGGGCGTTCAAGTGCCAGAGTTCCTCGGGATCGAGCTTCGGCCGGTTTCGGCTGAATTTGGCGATGTCGAATTCGGCGATCAGACTCGGTAGGTCGGGACGGATCTCCACCGGGTCGGAGGTGCCGAGCTTGGCTAGCAGGCTCAACACGGCCATCGGCTCGATGCCTTCGCGCCGCAGCTCGTCGAGGCTCATGGCGCCGGCCCGCTTCGACAGCTTGCCGCCCTCGGCATCGGAGACGAGGCTGAAATGGCCGAACGTCGGCAGGGATCCGCCCAGCGCCTCGATCAGCTGGATTTGCACCGCGGTGTTGGTGACATGATCCTCGCCGCGGATGACATGGGTGATCCCGAGCTCGATGTCGTCGACGACCGAGGAGAGCGTATAGAGCGGCATGCCGTCGGCCCGAACCAGCACCGGATCGGACATCTTCTCCGCCTCGAACGCGACCTCGCCGCGGACCAGATCGGCCCAGGCGATCCGGCCCGGCGCGAGCTGGAAGCGCCAGACCGGCGTCTCGCCGCGGGAGATCCGGGCGGCCACCTCTGCGCCCGAGAGTTTGAGGGCGGCGCGGTCGTAGATCGGCGGCAGATGGCGGGCGAGCGCCAGTTTGCGCTTGAGCTCGAGCTCTTCGGCACTCTCGAAACAGGGATAGAGCCGGCCCGCCGCCTTCAGCCGTTCGGCCGCCGCCGCATAACGCTCGAACCGTTCGGACTGCCGGGCGAAACGATCCCAATCGAGGCCGAGCCAAGCCAGATCCGCCTCGATCGCCGCCGCGTGAGCGGCGCTCGAACGCTCCCGATCGGTATCGTCGATGCGCAGCAGCAGCGACCCGCCATGGGCGCGGGCGAAGAGCCAATTGATCAGCGCCGTGCGCAGATTGCCCAGATGCAGCCGCCCGGTCGGGCTCGGGGCGAAGCGCAGTGCCGGGGTCACCGATGTCCCTGGAAGGCGTTGGTGATCGGGTAGCGGCGATCGCGGCCGAAGGCCCGACGGGTGGTCTTGACTCCGGGCGGCGCCTGGCGCCGCTTGTATTCGGCGCGATCCAGCATCTTCCAGACGGCGAGCACGGTGGCGCGGTCGTGGCCGCGGGCCACGATCGCATCCGCGTTGCGTTCGTGCTCTATCAGGCTTTCGAGAATATCGTCGAGGGTTTCATAGGGCGGCAGCGTGTCTTGATCGGTCTGATCGGGCTTCAGTTCCGCCGTCGGCGGCTTGGTGATGACGCGCTCGGGGATCACCCGGCCCGAAGGCCCGAGCCCCCCCGCCGGCACCTGCTGGTTGCGCCAGCGGGCGAGCGCGAACACGGTCGTCTTGTAGATATCCTTGAGCACGGCATAGCCGCCGCACATGTCGCCATAGAGAGTGGCATAACCCACCGACATTTCCGATTTGTTGCCGGTCGACAGCACCATCCAGCCGAACTTGTTGGACAACGCCATCAGCGTGATGCCGCGGGCGCGCGACTGCAGATTCTCCTCGGTGATGTCGGCATCCCGGCCGGCGAAGGAGGGGCCGAGCATCGCCCCGAACGCTGCGACCGCCGGCTCGATCCCGATCTCGCGCAGTTCGACGCCGAGGAGCCCCGCCGTTTCGGCCGCGTCGTCGAGACTGTCCCGCGAGGTGTAGCGCGACGGCATCATCACGCAATGAACCTTGTCGGGCCCGAGCGCATCGGCCGCCACGGCCGCACACAGCGCCGAATCGATCCCGCCCGAAAGGCCGAGCACGATTCCGGGAAAGCGGTTCTTGCCGACATAGTCGCGCAAGCCCAGCACCATCGCCTGATAGACGGCTTCCAGCCCCTCGGCCGGCGGCACCAGCAATCCCGGCTCGACCGTCCAGCGATCGTCGGCGCCGAGGGTCCAGAGGCTCGGGACGACCGCCTCGGCGAAACTCGGCGCCTGCAGCCGCAAATGGCAGCCGCGGTCGAGCGCGAAGGACGCGCCGTCGAACACCAGCTCGTCCTGGCCGCAGATCTGGTTGACATAGAGGAGCGCCAGCCCGCTTTCCTTCACTCTGGCGACCGCCAGCTGAATGCGTTCATCCTGCTTGTAGCACTCGAAGGGCGAGCCGTTGAGGACGATGAGCAGCTGGGCGCCGGACTCCTCGAGCGTCTCGGTCACGTCCGGGAACCACATATCCTCGCAGATCATGACTCCCAGGCGCACGCCGCGAAACGCGATCGGCCCGGGCAGCGGGCCGGGCTCGAACACCCGCACCTCGTCGAACACGCCGTAGTTGGGCAGCTCGTGCTTGCAGCGCTGCGCCCGGATCTCGCCGCGATCGAGCAGGAGGGCGGCGTTGTAGAGCTTGCCCGCCTCGCGCCAGGGTGTCCCGACCAGCAGCGCCGGCCCGCCATCCGCGGTTTCTGCCGCGAGGTCGCGGACCGCTGCCTCGCAGGCATCGAGAAATTCCGGCTTCAGCACCAGATCCTCGGGCGGGTACCCGGCGATCACGAGTTCGGTCGCGACCAGCAGATCGGCACCCTGGTCGCGGGCGATGGCCCGCGCCCGGCGGAGCTCGGCGACGTTGCCGGCGATGTCGCCGACGCTCGGGTTGAGCTGGGCCAGGGTGATGACGAGGCGGTCGATGGTCGGCACGATGCCGGAACCCCTTGGGAGAATGCCCGTTGGGAGACCCGAGGGCGGTGCCGACTGAACCTAGGAACCCGGCGCGATGCTGTCAACGCGCCGGTTTTGCGGGGCGGACCGGCTGGCGAAGCGGACCGCTGGGCCCCTGGCTCCCACGGCCAGGGCAAATTTCGATTCGGGCTTCTCCCCGACCGCGCTGGCGTGGTAAACAATCCCGTGGAGGCTTATCGCGCACTGCGCTAAGATGTGGTCAATGAGTGGTCGGCATAGTTATTTCGAGCGGTCGTGGTGGCTGGCCGAGGGGTCGAGAAGCTTGCTTTCAAACCCATACGTCATCGCCCTCGGCGTACCTATCGTGCTGATCCTCTCGAGTGCGTTTGCCAAAAAGCTCGTCCGGGGGTCGGCCTGGACCCGGACCGATTTTTTTCTGGGTGTGGAACTCGCGATGGCCGCCATAGCTTCTGCGCTTACCAACTTCTTGGATGTGAGTAGGGCGGCCGCATCGGGAAACGCACAGCTTGACGCGAACGGTTTGGCAAAGAATGGCGCCTTTCTGGCAATTTGCTTCTTTCTGTTGCTCGTGATTCTCGCCACCCACCAAGAATGGGAGAAGAAGATTCAAGCGCCTACTGCACAGTTTTTGTGGTTAGGGGCATTCTGTAATGCGATCGGCGCGACGCTCGTCATTTCGTTCATCCTTCTAGTGAAGGGCGTTTAAATGAAACCGTTTGGTACACGCGCACTTGATACTATAAGCTATGGAATGACCTGGAGAACCCTAACTACAGCATCTAGCATAATTCTTGCTCTCGTAGCCTCATTTATTACGCATTTTCCAAGCAATCAATCGGAAAACCAGTTACTGCTCTTGTATGCTGGCGCTATCTTTGCTTGCTTCGCGGCAGTGACGAGTGTGATCGCGGCCAGGCGCGTCATGTTCCGGCAAGCGGCTAAGCGTGTCTTCATATTGTACTCACATAGGGACAGGGCGGCCGCTATTCATGTTTCAAATTTACTTGCGAACGCCAGGTACGAACCTTGGCTGGATGTTCACCAGTTGTTACCCGGTCAAGTATGGAGCGTCGAGATTTTCCGAGCACTCCGCGACAGCGGCGCAGCGATCGTCATAGTATCAGAAAATCTGAATAAGAGTGAATTCGTCAAGCTCGAGCTGGCGGCTCTGGTGAAACAGTTTCGTTCGGGTGACGCGAGTTCTACCCCTATTATCCCTATCAGGATAGACGACGCCCTTCCTCCCGATGAACTTGCTGACATCCAGTGGCTGGATCTCCGCGAGGATGGTTCGACGGAGCAGCTCTTACGCGGTCTAGCGTTTGTAACCCACGCTCCGGCCGCGCCGGTGGGAGATTTGGAGCGAGGTCGCCGTGTCTCACCATAGCGGTGGCCGGGGTTAGGCCGCAGTCTGCAGACCGGGTCGGTATGGATTGCCACCGAGATATCGGGAGTGCGTCGAGCCTGCAAGGATGTGCTCTCCCCCTATCGGCAGCATCGAGTGCCACGTGAGTGCCGAAGCTTCGCCCGTCAGCTCGGCCAGGATCCGATACGGGTTACCGCCCGGTCCGTTCTGCATTACTATCCGCCGCTTGGCCGGGAGTGACAGGAAAGGTTGCCGGGATTTGCCGATGCCGCATCGCAGCGCCGCCGTCGTCGTGGTCGCCGGTTTGCTCAACCTGTACGGCGCTGCACCGGCCGCCGAGCCGGCGCCGGCCAGCGTGACCGTCTATTCCGACCGCCATCAAGTCGAGGACACGCAAGTCTACGACGCTTTCACCAAAGAGACCGGGATCAAGGTCGACATCGTCGATGGCGAGTTCGACGAGTTGCTGGAGCGGCTGAAGGCAGAAGGCAAGGGCGCCGATCTGCTCGTGTCGTCCGGGATCGCCACCCTGTGGCAGACGGCCGAAGCGGGGCTTTTCCAGAAACTGCCGGCGGGGAGCGTCGATCCGGCGGTACCGGGCGATTTCCGCGATCCCGCCGATCGCTGGGTGGGGCTGGCGTACTGGGCCCGGGTCATCGTCGACCGCACGGAGCGGGTCGACCCGGCCGACGTCGCCAATTACGAAGATCTGGCCGATCCCAAGCTTTTGGGCAAGATCGTCGTCCGGTCGGCCAGCAGCCCCTACAACATCGCCCTGGTCGCCTCGATGATCGACGCCGACGGCACCGAGGCGGCAGAGGATTGGGCGCGCGGAGTGGTCGCCAATTTCGCCCGGCCGCCCCAAGGCGGGGACAGCAACCAGCTCGAGGCGCTGGCCTCGGGCGAGGCCGACATCGCCATCGTCAATACTCGGTTCTGGGCGCGGTTCGCCGCGTCCGACAAGGTGACCGAGCATGAAATCGTCGAGGATCTGAGCGTGGTCTTTCCCAACCAGGCCGGCCGCGGAACCCAGATCGATCTGGTCGGGGCGGGCTTGCTGAAGGACGCGCCCCACCCCAGATCGGCCCTGACGCTCATTGGTTTTCTGCTCCGCCCGGACATTCAGGCGAAATTCGCCAGCGCCGATTTCGAGTATCCGATTCGCCCGGATGTGCCGGCACCCCCGGTCCTGGCCGCCCTCGGACCCTTCAAGACCGATCGGACGGCGCTCGCCAAGCTCGGGAAATTCGAGCCCGATGCGGAAAAAGTGATGGCCCGGGCCGGCTGGGAATGAGGGGGCCGGTCCCGAAGAGGAGATGACGAGCGATGCCGGAAGATGACGACGCCCCGCTTTGCCTGGGTCCAGATCCGAACCCGCGCACACCGGGCTTCGCCGTGCCGGCGGATGCCTGCGATTGCCATGCCCATGTCATCGGCCCGCTGGCCCTCTTCCCGTTGCAGCCGGAGCGCAGCTACACGCCGCCGGAAGCGCCCTACGCCGCCTATCGGCAGATGCTCGAAACCCTCGGGCTCGGCCGAGGGGTGCTGGTCCAGCCGAGCGTCTTCGGCACCGACAATAGCTGCATGCTCCAGGCCCTGGCGCGCCACCGCAACACGCTGCGCGGGGTCGCCGCCGTCGATCACCATGTCGGCGAGGCCGAGCTCGAAAGCCTGGCCAGCGACGGGATCGAAGGATTGCGGATCAACATGCTGTTCGAGGGCGGCGTGCCGATCGACGATCTGGAAATCCTGGCCGGGCGGATCGAGCGGTTCCAATGGCATCTGGAGCTGCTCATCGATATCCGCACACTCCCGGCACTGATCCCCCGCCTGACCCGGCTGCCGGTCGAGATCGTGATCGACCATCTGGGCCACATGCCGGCGTCCGAGGGCATCGACCATCCGGGCTTCCAGAGCCTCCTCGAATTGGTGCGCGGCGGCCGCTGCTGGGTCAAGCTCTCCGGCGCCTATCGCATCTCGACCGCCGGGCCGCCCTTTCACGACACGACTCCGTTCGCCCGCGCCCTGGTCGAAGCCGATCCGACCCGGCTGGTCTGGGGCTCGGACTGGCCGCACACGGCGATCGCCGGGCATATGGTCAATGACGGCGATCTCCTCGATCTGCTGGCATATTGGGTGCCGGAGCCGCGGCTCCGGCACCTGATCCTGGTCGAGAACCCGGCGCGGCTCTACGGGTTCGGGGAAGAGTGAAGGGGTCGGGGCGTGGTTGGGTCAGACTGGCGCCCGAAGCCGGCACCGCCATCCCGACCACGCGATCCGTGTTATTGCGGCGGGTAATAGCCCGGCGCCGGGGCGTAATAGCCGCGCGGGGCAGCGTAGTAGCCTGGAGCCGCATAGTAGCCTGGACCGCCGTAATAGCCCGGCTGCGACAGCGCTACGAACGGGGCGGTGGCGACCACCGCGGCCGTGCCGACGACGGCGGCACCCAGGGCGCCGATGCCGAAGAAGAGGCCGCCATGGCCGTGACGATAATAGCCATGGGCCGACGCCTGCGTCAGCGGCGCTGCGGCCAGGGCGATGGCGGCCAGAGCGCAGGCCGCCGTTCTGTACGTGATCATGTTTTTACTCCTCGACAGCGATCGCGCTGTGCCCGCCCGGCCGGCTCGAGACTTCAACCAGTCTCGGGCCATCGTGCCACCACGTTTGCCGGCGTCGAATCAGTACCGGTGAAAGTCGCGAGGCCGGCTGTTCCGTGATCGCCTGGAGTTTGTTGTAGGCCTTGATTGTGTCGGGAACATGGCCCGTGCGAGGAAGTTTCGAGGAGCCCGTTCGCAAGCGGTGCCGCGACCGGGCAGGACTTCTCCCCGGAGGTATCCGGTCACGATGCCACGGCGATGCCGGGAGCCCGGCCCGGACCCTGGCGCCATTGCTTCAGCTCCTCGGCGATCCGGAACGCCAGTTCCAGCGCCTGGCTGGCATTGAGGCGCGGATCGCAATGAGTGTGGTAGCGATCGCCCAGGCGTGACTCCGTGATCTCCTGGGCGCCACCGATGCATTCGGTCACGTCCTGGCCGGTCATTTCGAAATGGACGCCGCCGGCATGGGTCCCCTCCTCCCGATGGGCATCGAAGAACCCGCGCAACTCCTTGAGGATGCGGTCGAAGGACCGGGTCTTGTAGCCGCCGGCGGTGACCGTGTTGCCGTGCATCGGATCGCACACCCAGAGTACGGCCCGTCCCTCGCGCTCGACGGCGCGCAGCAGCGGCGGCAAGGCTTCCGCCACCTTGTCGGCCCCCATCCGGGCGATGATCGAGAGCCGGCCCGGCTCGTTCCGAGGGTTGAGGATATCGATCAGGCGGAGCAATTCGTCCGGTTTCAGCCCGGGTCCGGCCTTGAGGCCGATCGGGTTCTCGATCCCGCGCATGAATTCGACGTGGGCCCCCTCCGGCTGGCGCGTCCGGTCGCCGATCCAGAGCAGATGGGCCGAGCAATCGTACCAGAGGCCGGTGGTCGAATCGACCCGGGTCAGCGCCTGCTCGTAAGGCAACAGCAGGGCTTCGTGCGAGGTGAAGAACTCGGTCTCGCGGATCTGCGGGCTGGTCGCCGAGGTGAAGCCGCAGGCGGCCATGAAATTCAGCGTCTCGGTCAGCCGGTCGGCCAGTTCCCGATAACGCTCGCCCTGAGGGGAGCGGGCGACAAATCCTTGGTTCCAAAGATGGACCTGGTGCAGATCGGCATAGCCGCCCTGGGCGAAGGCGCGCAGCAGGTTGAGGGTGGCGGCCGATTGGCTATAGGCCTGGACCATCCGCTGCGGGTCCGGATTGCGCGCCTCGGGCGTGAAATCCTGGCCGTTGACGATGTCGCCGCGATAGGAGGGCAGGCTCGCGTCGCCGATCGTCTCGGTCGGGGCGGAACGCGGCTTGGCGAATTGGCCCGCCATCCGGCCGAGCTTGACGACGGGACAGGCGGCACCGAAGGTCAGCACGACCGCCATCTGCAGCAGGACCCGAAACGTGTCGCGGATGTTGTTGGCGCGGAACTCGGCGAAGCTCTCGGCACAATCGCCGCCCTGGAGCAGAAAGGCGCGGCCTTCCGAGGCTTCCTTCAACGCCGCCTTCAGCCGCCGCGCTTCGCCGGCGAAGACCAGGGGCGGAAAGTTCTGCAGCAGAGTCTCGACGGCACCGAGTGCGGCCGGATCCGGATAATCCGGCAGTTGGCGAGCCGGCCGGGCGCGCCACGTGTCGGGGGACCAGGGTTGGATCATCGCATTACCTTCCTGCCTCGGACCCGGCCTATTCCGCTGCCGCGGCCGCGGGTTCGGCCAGCTTTTCCCGCATCGTCACGAATTCCTCGGCCGCCGTCGGGTGGATGCCGACCGTCTGGTCGAATTGCCGCTTGGTCGCCCCGCATTTCAGCGCGATCGCCAATCCCTGGATGATCTCGGCGGCGTCCGGACCGACCATGTGGCAGCCCAGGACCTTGTCGCTCTCGCGCTCGACCACGAGCTTCATCATGATCCGCTCCTCGCGGCCCGACAGCGTATGTTTCATCGGCCGGAACCGGGTCCGGTAGACATCGATATGGCGGTAGCGGGACCGGGCCTGGGCTTCGGTCAGGCCGACGGTCGCGACCGGCGGCGAGGAGAAGACGGCACTGGGCACGCCCGAATGCTCGAATTTGGTCGGATTGCCGCCGAACAGCGTATCGACCAGCGCCCGCGCTTCGGCGATGGCGACCGGCGTCAGATTGAGGCGGTCGGTGGCGTCGCCCACGGCGAAGATGCCCGGCACGGCCGTCTCGGACCATTCGTCGACGGCGATGGCCCCCTTCTCGTTCGAGAGGACACCGAGCGCCTCCAGCCCGAGACCTCTCGTGTTGGGGGCCCGGCCGGTCGCATAGAGGACCCGATCGGCTGCGATCTCCTCGCCGGCGCGCGTCGTCAGCACCAGCTCCGAACCCCGCTGGTCGATGCGCGTACCCACGGTCCCGGCCTTGATCGCGATCCCGCGTCCGGCGAGTTCCAGGCCGAGCGCCAGGCGGACATCCTCGTCGAAACCGCGGAGCACCGCCTCGCCGCGCAGGACGAGCGTCACCTCGACCCCGAGGGCGTTGAAGATGCCGGCGAATTCGACGGCGATGTAGCCGCCGCCGACGATCGTGATCCGGCGCGGCAGCTCCGGCAGTGCCAGCGCCTCGTTCGAGGTGATGGCATGCTCGATGCCCGGAATTTGCGGCAGGACCGGATGGCCGCCGGTGGCGATCAGAATCCGCTCGGCGGTGACGCGGGTCTTGCCGAGGTCGATGGTATGGGCGTCGAGCAGGCGGGCCCGGGCCTCGAACAGCTCCACGCCACTTTCGGCCAGGAGCTTCAGATAGATCCCGTTCAGCCGGTCGAGCTCGCGATCCTTGTTCGCGATCAGAAGCGGCCAGTCGAATTCGGGCTGCGCCACGGTCCAGCCGAACCCGGCGGCATCGGCGAAATCATCGGCAAAATGCGCAGCATAGACCAGGAGCTTCTTCGGCACGCAGCCGCGCAGTACGCAGGTGCCGCCGACCCGGACCGATTCGGCGATCCCGACCTTGGCACCATGGCTCCCGGCCCGGCGCGAGCCGGCGACGCCGCCGGAGCCGGCGCCGATGGTGAACAGGTCGAAATCATATCCAGCCATCGCCGGCCTTCCTCACCCACCTCGAAACCGCGGCACACTAGGCCGCCATCCCGGATTTGCCCAGAGTTTCCGGCGGAGAGGAGGGTTGCCGGCGAGGAGGGGCACCCCGAACGCGGGGCGAGATTACTCCGTGAGTAATAGAGGATTTTTCCTTCTTTTCAATAGGACTCTTATAGATGGGCGATGGCGGCGATCCTGGCCAGGTTCGGCGATACGCGGAGAGGCGAACTCGGAGGCCGCGGGAACCAACAGACGGAGTGTACGTTTCGTCAGTGTCGACGAGGCGCGCCGGGCATGGTCGGAACTGACCGATCATCCCGCTACGTCCGGGAAGACAAATGCCCTATCACGTACCGAACGACGCTAAATCAATTGCTTTGAGAACTGGCAGAACAAGAAGGCTGTCCAACAGATAGTCCGCGCCTGCCCGAGACGATCGCCAATCGATACTGCCGAATCCTCTGACTGGTGAGTTCCGGCCCGGGGAATCTCGGCCTGGAGTTGATCCCATGCCCAACTGGTTGCGCCGCTTCCTCAGCCCGGCGTCCGTCTCGTTCTGCCTCGGGCTGGTCGCGGCCTCGGCCGCGGCGCAGGACGCTTACCTCACGAATTTCACGGCCAACACGATTTCGGTCGTCGATATGACGACCGGCGACATCACGGCCACGATCAATGTCGGCGCCTCTCCGGAAGGTATCGCCGTCACCCCGGACGGCACCAAAATTCTGTTCACCACCCGTAACGAGACTGGTGCCGAATCCCCTGTCGGCTTCGTCAACGTCCTCGATCGGGCGAGCAATACGGTGAGTTCCGTCATCGATGTCGGTGTCGGGCCGACCAGCATCGCGATCACCCCGGACGGCACCAAGGCCTATGTCGCCCTCGACAACGGGAATTCGACGCCTAATCTCTGGGTGCTCGATGTCGCGACCGGCGCGGTGCTCGACATGATCGATGTCGGCACCTTTCCGTTTCAGGTCGTGATCACGCCCGACGGCACACAGGCGTACGTGACCAATATCGAAACCGCAGTCGTCACGGTCGTCGCGATCGGGACCGACGCGGTCCCCACCACGATTCCCGTCGGCAATCTTCCCGAAGGCATCGCCATCACGCCCGACGGGACGGCGGCCTACGCGGTCAATCTGATGGACGACACCGTGTCGGTTATCGATACGGCGAGCAACCGGGTGACCAACACGATCCCTGTCGGCAAGTCGCCCTTCCTCGACGCGGTCTCGCCCAATGGCCTCCAGCTCTATGTAGCGAACAGCGGCGACGGCACGGTCTCGGTCATCGACATCGCGACTGGGACCGTGACCACCACCATCCCAGTCGGCAAAGCGCCCGGCAGCGTCGGCTTCTCGCCCGACGGCACCGTCGCCTATGTCGCGAACTTCGCCGACAACACGGTTTCGGTCATCGAGACGGCCGACTCGGCCGTGACCGCCACCTTGCCGATCGGCATCGGACCGACGCCGGTCGGCAACTTCGTCGCCCCGACGCTGGCGACGCCGGCCTCGGCCGATCTCGCTTCGGCGGTTCTCCCGGGCGGGCGCTCGGTGGAAATTCCGACTGTCGCGACCGTCTTCGCCACTCTGGTGAACCTCACCCCCAATACCGTCGACAATTGCGAAATCCAGCTGCCGGCCTCGACGCCGTCGGGACTCTCGCTGCAATTCCAGACGACCAATCCCGACACCAATGCACTGACCGGAACGCCCGATACGCCGGTCACGATCCCGGTCCTGGGCGCCCAGAGCTTCGTGCTGAGCTTCTCCGCCGCCGCACCGCTGACCGTGTCCGGCCTCGCCCTGGTCTATGCATGCCTCGACGTGGCCCAAGCGCCGGTGACGACCGGCGTCAACACGGTCGATCTGCTGTTCTCCAGCACGCCGATCCCAGACATCATCGCGCTCTCCGCAACAGCCACCAACGACGGCACCATTCATGTTCCCGACGGCGGATCGGCCGCCTTCGCCGTGGCGACGATCGATGCCGGTGCCGCCGGGTCGATCACCGTCAGTACCGATACCGGTAGCGCCACCCTGCCGCTCACCGTCTCGCTGTGCCAGACCAATCCTGCGAACGGCACCTGCCTCGCGCCGCCGTCCAGCACCGTCACCCTGAATTTCGGGGCCGAGGCGACGCCGACTTTCTCGTTTTTCGCGACTGCTTCGGCCGTGATCGCGTTCTCCCCGGGAGCCTCGAGAATCTTCGTCCAGTTCGAGGATTCGACCGGCGTCTCGCACGGCTCGACCAGCGTCGCGGTCGAGACCGATTGACGGACCGGGCGGCCGGCGATCAGGGTTCGAGCGTGACCACGACCTTGCGGGCGGCGACGCCGCCCTGCCCGTCCTGCGAAACGGTGGCGCGGCGTTCGATCCGGGCGGGCTCGATCCCGCCGGCGCTCAGGGCTTCGGCGACATGGGCCGCGCGGGCCTGGGCCAAGGCGGTCTCCGGGCCGGTCACGCCCTCGGCCTGGCCTTCCACCACGATCCGCGAGCCGTTGTCGGCGGCACTGCGGCGGGCGATCTCGGCGACGACGATCTGCGCTTCGGGCGTCAGGACGCTGGTATCCCGGGGGAAGAAGACCAGGTAGTGCTGCGGCGTGCCGGTGCAATTGCCGAGAGCGAGCAACGCTGCCGGCGCTATCGCCCATCTGAACTTGCGCATGAAACTCCACCTCTCCTGCCCGGGACGAACGTCCCGCGGCCGGGAGAAGTTCAGCCGGGGCGCTTGAATTGCTTGCCGAGCTGCAGCCCCTGGCGCTGATAGGTCGAGCCGATCGCGGCTCCGTAGAGTTTGTCCGGTCGCTGGGTCAGGCGTTCATAGACGAGGCGGCCGACGATCTGGCCGTCCTCGATCAGGAACGGCACTTCATGCGCCCGGACTTCGAGCACCGCCCGGCTGCCGGTACCGCCGGTCTCGGCCGCACCGAAGCCGGGATCGAAGAACCCGGCATAATGCACGCGGAATTCGCCCACGAGCGAATCATAGGCCAGCATCTCGGCGGCGTGATCGGGCGGGACCACCACGGATTCCTTGGACGCGAGAATGTAGAAATCATTGGGATCGAGGATGATGCCGCCGCTGCGGGCGAAGACCGGCTCCCAGAAATCCAGCGGCTCGTAATGGTTGACGAGATCCGTATCGATCAGCCCGGCGTGCCGGCGCGCCCGATAGCCCACGATGCCGCTGGCCAAATCGCCCTGGACATCGACGGTGAAGGCGAGCCCGCCCTTGATGTTCTCCTCGCCCGGTGCGGCATCGACCAATCCCACCGTCTCGTGCAGCCGGCGCAGGGCCGCGTCGCTCGCCGTCGGCGCCCCCCGGCGCAGGCGCAACTGCATGAGGCGCGTGCCCCGGCGGACCCGGACGCTGAAGGCGCGCGGGCTGATCTCGGCATAGAGCGGCCCGGCATAGCCCTCCTCGACCCGGTCGAATTCGGTGCCCCGATCGGTGATGAGGCGGGCGAAGACATCGAGGCGTCCAGTCGAACTCTTGGGATTGGCCATGGCGCTCAAACGCCGGCGGAGCACCACCCGCTCGAGCAAGGGTACGATATAGACGCAGTGACGCTCGAACACGGCACCGGCGGCCAGATCGATTTCATGCATCTCGACCGTATCCAGACGCTGCTTCACGGTGGCGTGGCGGCCGGGCAGAAAGCTCGCGCGCACCCGATAGGCCACGGATCCCAGCCGCAGATCGAGGCTGGCCGGCTGGATCTGATCATCGTCGATCGGCGCGTCGGCGCCGATGATTCCCTGGCCGATCGCCTCGCGCAGAGCCTGGGAGGGCAGCACGCCGGTCGAATGCTCCGCGTCGCCCGAATGAGCCGCCTCTTCCGCCATGCCGCCCGAAGCTCCCGCTGCAACCCCGCGGGGCTGCTCTTCGGCGCCGACAGAAGCATTAATGCTCCGGCGAGACAAGGCGGGTGTCTTCGCCGCATGCCTGCCCCGGGCCATCGCCACCGATTCGAGGACCCCGCCGGCCGCCCCGGCGACACCGTTCCCGGCGAGTCCGGCCACCGCGGCGCGGGACAATCGCCGCGAACCGGGTCCCTTCGGTTGATTCTGCCGGGTCGCTTCACCCGCGTTCCCGTCCCAACCAGCAGTTTCCGGGGTGATTCGGATGGTTTGCGGAAATCATCACTTGAGCGGCGCAATGTCGCAGGGTAGGAATGTCCTGCTTCAGCGGTACATCGATCGTCGATCGTCTCGGCAATCTCGGTCCCGCGTCCTGAACGCAATTCCGGCCGAATCGCCGGCCGGGTTGGACTCGGCACTCCGGCATGAGCACCCGGCTCGCGCCGGCTACTTTTTTCGAACGAGGCACGCCTGCCGGTTCGGCGTTGCGATACCGGGGCTGAGGAGGGGTAGATGACGCTCGTTTCGCGGGTCCAGAATATTCTGATGTCGCCGAATACGGAGTGGCCGGTCATTGCCGCGGAGAGCAGCGATGTCGGCTCCCTCTATACCAGCTACATAATTCCGCTGGCCGCGATCGGGCCCGTCGCGCTGTTCCTGCTCCAATTTCTGACCCACCCATCCGGCATCGTCTACGAGCTGGTTTCGGCGATCGTCCATTACGGCCTGGGGCTCGTCGTGATCTACGCCGTCGCGTTCATCGCGGCGAAGCTGGCGCCGAGCTTCGGCGGGCGCGACGATGTCCTTCAGGGACTGAAACTGATCGCCTATGCGGCGACGGCCGTGTGGGTCGCGGAGGTCTTCCTGCTCATCCCGTTGCTCGGACCTCTGGTCGTGCTGGTCGCGCTGCTCTACACTATCTATCTATTTTTCCTCGGCACGTCGCCGGTGATGGGCGTCGCCCAGGACAAGTCGATCGTTTTCGTGCTTGTTCTCTTCGTCATAGCGATAGTCCTGAACTACATCGTTTTCGCGGTCGTTCGGACAATCGCCTGAGCAGACCGCCGCAAGTCTCCTTGTCCGTCATGAGCCCATAAAAGCCGGAGGAAACGCCGTTCAGTTTTGCCGATCTGCTGTCGTTCGAGAAGCTGCTCGCGCCGATAATCATCAAGATCCTGTATTTCATCGGCTTGGTCCTGATCCCGCTCGCCGGCCTCGTTTTCGCGATCATATCTTTGTTTTCAGGATCCATTTTCGGGTTTCTCGGCGCGATTATCGGCACGGCGATTTATCTGGTGTTTTGGCGACTGATAATGGAAGTGTATATCGTGCTCTTCAAGGCCGTCGACCTGTTGACCGAGATTCGGGACACGGTGAAGAAGTAGCCGGCGCTTCAGAAGAATTCGGCCAGATTGCACCGGATGCGGTCGAGCACCGGCCCGCTCCGGGTCGGGATCTCGAAGGCATTGCCCGTAATCGTCTCGTAAGTCTCGACATAGATCCGCGCCGCTTCGAGCACGATGTCGCGCGGGAGTTCGGGGATCGGCTCCCGATAAGGATCGCAGCGCTGCGTCACCCAGTTACGGACGAAATCCTTGTCGAAGCTCTGCGGCGCCTCGCCCGCCTCGTACCGCTGCTGATAGTTCTCGGCATACCAGTAGCGGCTGCTGTCGGGCGTGTGGATTTCATCGGCGAGAACGATCTCGCCCTTCGGGTCGAAGCCGAACTCGTATTTGGTATCGACCAGGATCAGGCCGCGTTCGCGCGCCCGGTCGCGCCCGCGGGCGAAGAGGGCGAGCGCCCGATCCTGCACCTCGCGCCATTGCCCTGCGCTGAGCAAGCCGCGTGCGACGATTTCCGCGGCGGTCAAGGGCTCGTCATGGCCGCCGTCGAACGCCTTGGTGGTCGGCGTGATCACCGTCTGCGGCAGCTTCTCGTTCGCTCGCAGCCCGTCGGGCAATCGAATGCCATAGATTTCGCGCCGGCCGGATTTATACATCGTCAAAATCGAGGTCGAGGTCGTCCCCGCCAGATAGTCGCGGACGACCACCTCCACCGGCATGATTTCGAGGCGCCGGCAGATCAGGACGTTGGGGTCCGGGTAGGAGAGGACATGGTTCGGGCAGAGATCCACCGTCGCCTCGAACCACCAGCGGGCGATCTGCGTCAGAATCCGACCCTTGAAGGGGATGGCGGTCAGGATCCGGTCGAAGGCGCTCAAGCGATCGGTGGCGATGATGATCCGCCGGCCATCCGGCAGATCGTAATTGTCGCGGACCTTGCCGCGATAATGCCCGGGCAGCTCCGGGATGGTCGCGTCCTCGAGAATTTCGTCGCAATGCGCTGCGAGCGCCGCCATGTCCGCCATCTGCACCCAAGATCGCCAGGAGTCGAAGGCGGCGGATGCTAGCGCAAACCGCCGGCATCGGCTACGCCAAAGAACAATTCGCCCCGACGGTTGCAGCCGCAGCCCGCTTGCGTTTACACCCTAGCAGGACCGGCGCCTGGGCGCGGCCGGATCGGGAGGGCGGCACTGGCGTGGTCAGACTAGAAAACGTCGCGTTGCGCTACGGCCGCGGGCCCGAAGTGCTGCAGGATGTCAATCTCGAACTCGAGGCGGGAGCCTTTCACTTTCTGACCGGGGCGAGCGGTGCGGGTAAATCCACCCTGCTCCGCGTGCTCTATCTGGCCGAGCGGCCGACACGGGGCCGGGTCTGGATGTTCGGCCAGGATGCCGCCGGCGTCGCCCGCGCCGACCTGCCGGCGCTGCGACGCCAGATCGGCGTGGTGTTTCAGGATTTCCGGCTGCTCGATCATCTCTCGGCGCTCGACAATGTCGCCCTGCCCTTGCGCGTCGCCGGCATCGACGAGGCGGTCATCAAGGAGCATGTCGTCGATCTGCTCCGCTGGGTCGGGCTCGAGGATTACCTCGATGTCCGTCCCTCGCGCCTGTCGGGCGGACAGCAGCAGCGGGTCGCCATTGCCCGCGCCATCATCAACCGGCCGAGCCTGTTGCTGGCCGACGAGCCGACCGGCAATGTCGACGACCTCATCGGTCTGCGCCTGCTCTACTTGTTCGAAGAGCTCAACCGGCTGGGCACGACGATCGTGATCGCCACCCATAATGCCGCCTTGATCGAGCGGTTCGGCTATTCGACCATTCTGCTGCGCGACGGCAGAGTGACGATGCGGCCGGGCACGGCGCGGAAACTCTGAGCGGATGGCCGGCACCTCGACCTTGCCGCTCGACCAGGATGGCTCGGCACGGTTCCTGCCCTGGCTGATCGGGCTGATGGTCTTTCTGGCGGCGCTGGCCACGGGCGCCGGATTTGCGATCGATATGACTCTGATCCGCTGGGATGACGGGCTGCGCGGAACGCTGACCGTCCAGCTGCCGCAGCCCGCGATAGGCGGACCGCTGTCCGCTGCGAGTGTGGATCAGGCGCTGCTGCTGCTGCGCAGCACCGCCGGGGTGACCAGCGCCGCCGCCCTCGACGCCTCGGCCGAGGCGGCCTTGCTCCAGCCTTGGCTCGGCGATTCGGTCGAGGCCGGGCAATTGCCGCTGCCCGTCCTCATCGATGTCCAGCGCGCAGAGGGGGTGCCGCTCGATGTGGCTGATCTGACCCGCCGCCTCGCGGCGATCGTGCCCGGAACGACGGTCGAGACTCACGGCGCCTGGCTCGAACAGCTGTTCCGCGTCGCCCGGCTGATCGAGATCGGGGCGGCGCTGGTCGTCACCCTGATCGGCACGGTGGCAGTACTGACGGTGATCTTCACGACACGGACCGGATTGATGATCCATGCGCCGATCGTCGATCTGTTGCATGTGATGGGAGCCGGAGACACCTACATTGCCCGACAGTTCCAATGGCAAGCCTTCCGCCTGGGGCTGCGGGGCGGGATCATCGGGTTGGTGCCGGCGTTCGTCGCCTTCGGTGCCCTCGAATTCGCCGCGGCACAGGGCGGGTCGGGCGCCGCCGACCTGGCGCCGGAGCTGAGCCTGCCGCTGCTGGCCTGGCTGGTGATCGGATTGCTGCCTCTGGCCATGGGGCTGGTCGGGCTGGTGACCGCGCGGGTGACGGTTCTGCGCACGCTGGCGCGCATGCCGTGAGCCGGCCGTGGCGCTGGCTCGGCCGGCTCGCCGCGGTGCTGGTGCTGGCCTGGATCGGCGGGCTCGCCTGGTTCGTGGCCGGAGTCGAGCAGCCGATCACCGATCCCGACACGGTCACCGATGCCGTAGTCGTGCTGACCGGCGGCCGGCTGCGCATCGATATCGGCCTGACCCTGCTCGCCGAAGGCAAGGCCGCCAAGCTCTTCGTCTCCGGCGTCCATCAAGGCATCGATACCGCCGAATTGCTGCGTCTGGCGCCCGGCGCGCCGCATCGAGTCGAATGCTGCATCGTGTTGGGCCATGCCGCCGACAATACCCAGGGCAATGCGCTGGAGACGGCGGAGTGGCTGAAGGCGGAGAATTTTCACAGCATCCGCCTGGTCACCGCCAGCTACCACATGCAACGAGCGCTGCTGGAATTCGCCCGGGCGCTGCCGCCGGATATCCGCATCATCCCCCATCCGGTGTTTCCAGAGGGGACGAAACCAGGCGATTTCTGGTCGCTGCGCAGCACGGCGCGTCTCATCGTCCTCGAATATGTGAAATATCTCGGGGCGATCGCCCGTCCCCTCCTGCTGCCCAACCCGGCCATCCGAGAGTCGACATGATTCTTCTGCGCGCGCTCCTGTTCAATCTCGGCTATTTCGGCTGCACCGGGGTTCTCGCGATCGTGGGATTGCCGCTGCTCTGCCGGCGGCGCTGGGTCGTCTGGTACAGCGAGCGCTGGACCGGGCTGATTCTCGCCTGGCTGCGGCTCACGGTCGGGCTCGATCACGTCTTTTGCGGCCTGGAGAACCTGCCCGAGGGCCCCTATATCCTCGCGCCCAAGCACCAATCCGCCTGGGACACGCTGATGCTGAATCATCTCGTCCACGACCCGGCAGTGGTGCTGAAGCGCGAGCTCACCTGGATTCCCGTTTTCGGCTGGTATCTGAGCCGCGCCGGCAATATCGTCATCGACCGCAAGGCGGGGCCGAGTGCCTTGCGCAAGCTGGTCGGGCAAGGCCGCGTCGTCGTCGCGGCGGGCCGGCCGATCGTGATCTTTCCCGAAGGGACGCGCGGACCAGTCGGCGGCAAGCTGCCTTACCAGCCGGGCGTGGCTGCCCTCTATGCCCAGCTCGGCGTGCCGCTGGTGCCGGTTGCGCTCAATTCCGGGCCGTTCTGGGGCCGGCGCGGCTTCATCAAACGGCCCGGACGGATCACCGTCGAGATTCTGCCGCTGATCGCACCCGGCCTCGATCGCCGACAGGCGCTCGCCGAACTGGAGCGGCGGGTCGAAGCGGCGACCGCGCGCTTGCTCGGCGCGCTCGGGTATTCCGCCGAATCTGTGGATAACCCCGTGGATAATGACCGGACGCCGGGATGATGCCGCGACCCGCTCGGGGTCTTGCTCCTTTGTCGCGACCGCTGCTATGGTTACCACGGTCGAAACGTAACGGGAACGGATGCCGTGCCTCCGTTACCGGGAGATGACCGGGCGGCTCCGCCGTTTGGTTGCAGATTCCCCTGGCCAGCTCAGCGAAACTGAGCATTGTCGGGATCTTATCCCGCTGGTCGGCCGATATGAGTGCCGACGCCTGCGGACAGTCCGGAGTATTGGTCATGGTTACCATCGCCGCCATCTCGCAACAGATCTGGGACATGAAGTACCGCTTCAAGTCGTCGGAGGGGCAGGCTGTGGATAAGGCCGTCGAGGATACCTGGCGCCGTGTTGCCGAAACGCTGGCGTCGGGCGAAGCAGATCCGGGCCGCTGGGCCGCGCGTTTCTACAGTGCCCTCGAAGGATTTCAGTTTTTGCCGGCCGGCAGAATTCTCGCCGGTGCGGGTACCGGGCGGGCCGTCACCTTGTTCAACTGCTTCGTCATGGGCACGATCCCGGACGACATGAGCGGCATCTTCCTGCATCTGCGCGAAGCGGCGCTGACCATGCAGAAGGGCGGCGGCATCGGCTATGATTTCTCGACCATCCGGCCCAAAGGCGCCCCGGTCCTGGGCGTCGCCGCCGACGCCTCCGGGCCGCTTTCGTTCATGGATGTGTGGGACGCGATGTGCCGGACGATCATGAGCGCCGGCTCGAGGCGCGGCGCCATGATGGCGACGCTGCGCTGCGACCACCCGGATATCGAGGCCTTCATCGAAGCCAAGCGCGAGCCGACACGATTGCGCATGTTCAACCTCTCGGTACTCGTGACCGACGCCTTCATGCAGGCAGTCGAGGCGGGTTCGGCCTGGGAGCTGAAATTCGGCGGGACGGTCCATCGCGTCGTCGAAGCGCGGGCCCTGTGGGACGCGATCATGCGGGCGACTTACGACTATGCCGAGCCGGGGGTGATCTTCATCGACCGGATCAACCGCAGAAACAATCTCTGGTATTGTGAGACCATATCTTCGACCAACCCATGTGTCACGGCGGACACCTGGATCCATACGATCGACGGCCCTCGTCAGGCTGGCGGTCTTCTGGGGCGTCCATTTACCGCCTGGGTTGACGGCGTCGGCCACAAATCGTCGCCGACCGGCTTCTTTCCAACCGGCGAGAAGCCAGTCTTTCGTCTGAGTACTCGGGAAGGGCACTCACTCCGATTGACGGGAAATCATCTTGTCCTGACTGCCGCATCGTTGACGCGGTACCGCGTCGGGCATCAGTGGATTGCCGTCTCGGACCTGAAGCCCGGCGACCGCGTCGTTCTGCATGATCACCGCGCCGTCACGTCTTGGAGCGGACCGGGCAGCGAGGCGGAGGGCTACCTTCTCGGGCTCTTGGTCGGCGACGGTACGGTGAAGGCCGACAAGGCGGTCTTGAGTGTTTGGCGCTCGGCGCAGGCGGTGAATGGCGGCGCGAGCGGGCCTTCCTCCGTAATGAGGCGGGCTGAAGAGGCGGCACGAAGCTTGCCCCATCGTTCGGATTTCTCGGGTTGGATGGCGGTGCCCGGCCGGGGCGAGTGGCGGCTTTCCTCGGCGGCGATCAAGCGCCTCGCGGCCGATTTCGGTATCGGCCGCGACAAGCAGGTCGGTCCTCCGATCGAGGAAGCATCGGCTGAGTTCCAAATCGGTTTCCTACGCGGCCTGTTCGACACGGATGGCAGCGTGCAGGGCACCCAACAAAAGGGTGTGAGCCTCCGGTTGGCGCAATCGAATCTGACGCGACTCGAGGCGGTGCAGAGGATGCTCGGAAGGTTCGGCATTCTCTCGACCATCTATGCCAACCGACGCGATGCCGGGCGGACGATATTGCCCGACGGCCGCGGCGGCAACCGTTCCTACCCGACCCAGGCCCAGCACGAGCTGGCGATTGCCAACGCCAATCTCTTCCTGTTTCGAGAACGAGTGGGGCTCGGCGACTCCGACAAGGCGTCGCGGCTGGATGTCCTTTTGGCCGGCTATCGACGCCAGCCGAATCGGGAGCGCTTCGTTGCCGTGGTGGAGTCCGTCGAACCCTGTGGCCTCGAGCCGGTTCTCGACTGTGAAATTCCGGGGATCAATGCGTTCGATGCGAACGGCTTCTATGTCCATAATTGCGGCGAGCAGCCGCTCCCTCCCTACGGCGCCTGTCTGCTGGGTTCGATCAACCTGGCGAGTCTGGTCACGCGGCCGTTCGAGCCCGAGGCGGCACTCGATCTCGCGCGTCTGAGCACGCTGGTGCCGCTGGCCGTGCGCATGATGGACAATGTCGTCGATCTCTCGCGCTTTCCGCTGCCCGAACAAGCGGCGGAAGCGCGGGCCAAGAGGCGAATCGGGCTCGGCGTCACCGGCCTCGCCGATGCCCTGATCTTGTGCGGCAAGCGCTACGGCTCGCCTGAATCGGTGGCGCTGGTGGAAGAGTGGATGCGGGCGATCCGGATCGCAGCCTATCGCGCGTCGGCCGAACTCGCCGCGGAAAAGGGCCCGTTTCCGCTGTTCGACCGCGACAAGTATCTGGAGGGCGAGAGTGTCCGCGACCTCGATCCCGAAACCCGGGCCGCGATCGCCCGCCACGGTATCCGCAACGCGCTGCTCACCTCCGTAGCGCCGACGGGCACCATCTCGCTCTTCGCCGACAATGTGTCTTCCGGGATCGAGCCGGTGTTCAGTTTTCGCTCCGTCCGCACCGTGCTGATGCCCGACGGCACGCGCCGGCAGGAAGAGGTGAGCGACCACGCCTATCGGCTGTTCCGCAGCATGGCCGGCGATACGGCGCCGCTCCCTGCCACCTTCGTCGATTCCCAGTCGCTGGCGCCGGAGGACCACCTGGTCATGCAGGCGGCCGTGCAGAAATATGTCGACAGTTCGATCTCGAAGACCATCAACCTGCCGGAGGATCTGGGATTCGAGGCGTTCACCGACATCTATCGCCGGGCTTTCGCGATGGGCTGCAAGGGCTGCACGACCTATCGCCCGAACGAAGTGACCGGCGCGGTACTCGCGGTGGCCAAGCCGGCAGCCGGGCCCGTTCCACCGCCGCGCGATCCGCCGGCAGAGGCCGGAGGGGTCTACTACATGACCCAGCCGCTGTCCCGGCCCGAAATGCTGCCCGGCCAGACCTACAAGCTGAAATGGCCGGAAAGCGATCATGCCATCTACATCACCGTCAACGACGTGATCCAGGACGGCAGGCGCCGGCCCTTCGAAGTGTTCATCAATTCGAAGAATATGGATCACTACGCCTGGACCGTCGGGCTGACGCGGATGATCAGCGCGGTCTTCCGGCGCGGCGGCGACGTGGCCTTCGTCGTCGAGGAGCTGCAAGCCGTCTTCGACCCGCGCGGCGGTGCCTGGATGGGCAGCCGCTATGTGCCCTCGTTGCTGGCGGCGATCGGCGATGTGATCGAGCGCCACATGATCGGCATCGGCTTCCTGCCGGCGCGGGAAGCCGTTGCATCCGTCGAGCCGCCGCGTCCGGCCGCGGCGGCTCTGGGCCGCCTCGGCCAATGTCCCCGCTGCGGCCAGGCGTCGCTGGTCCGGCAGGAAGGCTGCGCGCAGTGCCTGAATTGCAACTATTCGAATTGCAGCGGGTAATGGTCTCTGCTGCCACCGGGATCGGCCGGTGCAGCTTCTGCGCCGTCGAGGTAGGGATGGCGGAAGCTCGGTCTCGCCGGGAGCAGAATTTGAACAGGGCGGCGCCTGAATGGGCGGCCGTCAGGTGGCATCGCTGCTCGCAGCGATCAGCGAAGACATCCAGCGGCACATTAAACGTGACCGAACCGAATGGCAGTCGGCTGACGGGCTCCGAGCCGAAACTCTCACGGGCGCGACGATTGACGAGAAACCGAGCGGGGCGGGGGCGCTAGTTGCCGTTTCGCCCCGGCTCGTGCACCGCAGCCACTGCCAGTGTCGGCAGGATGACGTCGAACCTCGTCCCCTCGCCGGGCGCACTCTCGACCTCGATTCGCCCGCCATGGTTCTTGATGATGCCGTGCACGACGGCGAGGCCGAGCCCGGTGCCCTTGCCGACCTCTCTCGTGGTGAAAAACGGCTCGAACACCCGAGCCTTCGTCGCCGCGTCCATCCCGCACCCCGTGTCCGAAACGGAGAGGCACAGATGAGCGCCATCAAGCGTCGGTTCCAATCGTATCGCGATCGTGCCCATCGCTTCACCGACGGCTTGCGCCGCGTTGTTTACGAGGTTCACGATAACCTGCTGGAGTTGTCCAGGATCGGCCTCGAGCAGCGGCGTGGGTGCAATCGTCTGCTCGATGCGGATGCTGGTCGGCACCGTCGCGCGCAGCAGGCACAATGCATCGCGCAGCACCTCGGCGAGATCGACATCGTCACGGCGCCGTCCACTTTCATTTCGTGAGAACGAAAGGATCTGCTCGACCAGCGCGCGCGAGCGCTGAGCGGCACCAACCACGGTATCGAGATTACCTCGCTCGCGACTGCCTTCCGGCAATTTGCGGGCGACCAGCGTAGTGAGGGCGATGACCGGGGTCAGGGCATTGTTGAGTTCATGGGCGACGCCGCCGGCGAGTGTCCCCAGCGCCTCGAGCCGCTGCGAATGATGCAATTGCTGTTCGAGGATTCGACGCTCGGCCTCGGCGCGCTTGATCGCCGTGACATCGGTCCAGAGACCGACGCGCCCGCCGCCGGGCAGGCGGCGGTACATGACCAGCATCCAGCGGCCGTCGCCGAGATGGTAGGTGTGTTCCTGGCCGTCCTGAAAAGCCTCCAGCAAAGCGGCGGGCGTGACGGCTGCCTCGTCCGAATCGGGGGCATAAAAGTCGAAGCGGCGTTGCCAGGCGATCAGCTCTTCGAAGCCGACGCCCTCGCATACCGGGGTATTGACCCCGGAGACGCGGTGAAGATCGGTGAATGCCTGATTGAAGGCAACAACACGATTCTCCATATCATAGACGACGAAGGGCTGCGTCACGTATGAGACGGCATCATGCAACCGGCGTTGGGCCAGTCGCGCGGCCTGTTCGGCTTCAACGCGATGAGTTATGTCGGCACCGACGCCGCGATATTTTATGAGTGAACCGTCCTCGCCGAAGACGGGGACGCCGTTGAGCGAGATCCACCGCTTCGTGCCGTCTTCGAATTCGTAGCTATAGACGAAATCGCGATAGGGTTGTCTCGCCTTGTACGCCCCGAGCACCATCCGGCCCACTTCAGGGGTGATCGCGACATGGGGATTTTCACTCAGGCTCCTTCCGAGAATCTCCGCCGGCGGGATACCGGTTACCGATTCGAAATTGGGCGAAACATAGGACACGCGGTAACGCGTATCAGCCTCCCAGTAATGATCGGCGGCAATTTCGAACAATTCCCGGAACCGCTGCTCGCTCGCCCGCAACGCGCGTTCGGCCTCGAATTGGGCGGTGATGTCCCGGGCGATGCCGCGATATCCCAGAAAACCGCCATCCTCGTCATAGTTGGGCACACCTTCCGAATTGATCCAGACCACCTTGCCGCTCGCCGTTTTCCGGCAGTAGACCAGACTACGGTAGGGTTTTCTGGCCCTGATCGCGGCCAGGCTCGCCCGTCCCGCTTCGGGTTCGATGACGATGCCTTCGGTGTCGGCCACACGCTTGCCGAGATATGCCGAAACCGGCAGACCGAGCACGGCCTCGACATTGGGCGAGAGATAGATGAGGCGGTTGTCCGCATCCGTCTCCCAGAACCAATCGGAAGCCGCCTCGAAGAGCTGGCGCAGGCGCTTCTCGCGGCGGCTGGTTTCGGCCAGAGCTCGCTCGGTCTGGATCCGGCCGCCGATGTCCGTCGCCGCCACCACCCAGGCCGGCCGCCCGGCATAATCGATGCTCTTGGCCGCGAGTTCGACATCCAAGACCGAACCGTCCGCTCGGCGGAGCCGGCTGCGGCACGGTTCGCCCTCGGTCAGCGCGCCGACCGGCTGAGGCGCGCCCGGGTCCAGCCGCAATTCGGCGAGCGTCATCGCCAGGAATTGATCGCGACCGTAGCCCAAGAAGCGGAGTGCCGGATCGTTGACGCCGAGGAACCGGAGTGTCGCCTCATCAAGGACCCACACGGGCCCGGGGCTCGTCTCGAGGAGCGAGAGAGACGGGCTCCCTTCGAAAGTGGGCGGCGCGACCAAGTAAGGGAGTTGGGCCATCCGTCGATCGGTCCTTGCGTCTAGGCTCAGCGGCACCGAACCCCGAGCCAAACAGTCTGCACGAGCCTCGCCTGCTGCCGAGCCACAGCCGAGAACTCTCCCACGACGGAACTAAGCAAAGGCTTAACAGTCAACTGCCCCCGAGACACTGGTCGGAGCAGACGACGCCCGCGCGAGGCCGGATCGGGGCCGACCGCGAGCCGCGGCAGCGGCCACAGCCGGCCGGATCGGCAAGACGACGTCGAACCGGGTCCCCTCGCCGACGATGCTCTCGACCTCGATTCTTCCGCCGTGACTCTCGATGATCCCGTGGACGACGGCGAGGCCGAGGCCAGTACCTTTGCCCACTTCCCTGGTGGTGAAGAACGGCTCGAAGATCCGCGCCCTGGTCGCTTCATCCATCCCGCACCCCGTATCCGAAACCGATAGGCACAGATGAGTGCCGTCGGGCATGGGTGCCAGCCTCACCCCGATCGTTCCCATCTTTTCGCCGACGGCATGCGCGGCGTTGGTCACGAGGTTCACGATCACCTGCTGGAGCTGCCCGGGATCGGCGTCGAGCAACGGGGTCGGCGAAATCGCCTCGTCGATGCGAATGCTGGTCGGCACGGTTGCCCGCATCAGGCAGAGCGCCGCGCGCAAGACTTCGCCGAGATCGACGTTTTCGCGGCGCTCTCCACCGTCCTTGCGAGAGAAGGAAAGAATCTGCTCGACCAGGGCGCGTGAGCGCTGGGCAGCCCCGACGACAGTGTCGAGATTGGTGCGCTCGCGGCTGCCTTCGGGTAATTTCCGGGCGACCAGCTTGGTGAGGGCGATCACCGGGACCAGCGCATTGTTGAGCTCGTGGGCGACGCCGCCGGCGAGCGTGCCCAGCGCCTCCAGCCGCTGCGAATGATGCAATTGCAGTTCGAGATTTCGCCGTTCGCCTTCGGCGCGCTTGATCGCGGTGACATCGGTCCACAGCCCGACCCGTCCGCCTCCGGGCAGACGGCGATACAGGACCAGCATCCAGCGGCCGTCGCCGAGTTGATAGGTCTGTTCCCTTCCGTCCAAAAACGCCTCCAGCAAGGCGTCGAGCGTGACGGCGGCTCGGTCCGAACCGGCGGCGTAAAAGTTGGAGCGGCCCTGCCAGGCGACGAGTTCTTCGAAGCTGACGCCCTCGCATACCGGGGTATTGATGCCGGGTGCGCGGTGGAGATCCGCGAATGCCTGATTGAAGGCCACGACTCGATTCTCGACATCATAGACGACGAAGGGCTGCGTCACATAGGAGACGGCATCGTGCAGCCGGCGCTGGGCCAGCCGCGAGGCCTGCTCGGTTTCGACGCGATGGGTAATATCGGCACCGACGCCGCGATAGCCGGCGTATGAACCGTCCTCGGCATAGACCGGGACGGCATTGAGCGAGATCCACCGCTTCTTGCCGTCGTCGAATTCGTAGGAATAAACATAGTCGCGGAAAGGCTGCCTCGTCTTGAACGCGAGGAGCACCATCCTGCCCACTTCCGGGGTGATCGCGATGCGGCGATTTTCATTGAGGCGGATCCCGAGAATTTCCGCAGCCGGGATGCCGGTTACCGCCTCGTAGTTGGGCGAGAGGTAGGACACGCGGTGCGCCGTATCGGATTCCCAGTAATGGTCGGCGGCGATTTCGAACAATTGCCGGAAGCGCTGTTCGCTATCGCGCAACTTACGCTCGGCCTCGACCTGGGCAGTCACGTCCCGGGCGATGCCGCGATAGCCTAGAAACCGGCCATCCTCGTCATAGATGGGGACGCCGTTGGAACTGATCCAGACGATCTTGCCGCTCGCCAGTTTCCGGCAATAGAGGAAATCGCGGTAAGGTTGCCGGGCCACGAGTGCGACGCGAACCGCACGCACCGCTTCGGGCTCGATCACGACGCCTTCGGTCTCGACCAGACGCTTGCCGATATATGCCGAGACCGGCAATCCCAGCACAGCCTCGATATTCGACGATAGAGAGACGAAGCGGCCGACCGCGTCCGACTCCCAAAACCAATCGGAGGCCCTCTCGAAGAGTTGCAGCAAGCGTTTCTCGCTCCGCCGGCTCTCGGCGAGCTCTTGCTCGGCACGGATCTGAGCGCCGATCTCCGTCGCGGCGACCACCCAGGCCGGACGCCCGGCATAATCGACGCGTTTGGCCGCGAGTGCGACCTCCAGGACCGTCCCGTCCGCTCGGCGGAGCCGACTGCGGCTCGGCTCGCCTTCTATCAGCGTCCCGAGGGGCTCGGGCGACTCCTCCTCGAAGCGTAAGTCGCCGAGCGTCATCGCCAGGAATTGATCGCGGCTATAGCCGAAGCAGCGCAGAGCCGGATCGTTGACGCCGAGGAACCGAAGCGTCGCCGCGTCATGGACCCACACCCGCCCGGGGCTCAGATCGAGGAGCGACAAGGCCGAGCTATCCCCGAGAATTGGCGGCGCGACCAAGTAGGGGAGCTGAGCCATCCGTCGATCGGTCCTTGCAACTGTGGTTCGCGGTCATGCACCTCGAGTCGGACGGTCGGCTGCGAACCGCGCCTGCCGCCGATCTACAGCCGAGCATCTTCCCATGATGGAAATAAGCAAAGATTTAAAAGGGGCCCGTGCCCGAGGCGGCGGGCGAAGCGGCCTGGTCTCCGGCGTCGCCTCGGATTTGATCTCTAGCCTCGGCAGCCGCCGGCATCGGCAGGATCACGTCGAACCGCGTCCCCTTGCCGATGACGCTCTCGACCTCGATCCTGCCGCCGTGGCTTTTGATGATCCCGTGCACGACGGCGAGGCCGAGGCCGGTGCCTTTGCCCACTTCTCTGGTGGTGAAGAAGGGCTCGAAGATCCGCGCCATGGTCGCTTCGTCCATCCCGCACCCCGTATCCGAAACCGACAGGCACAGATGAACGCTGTCGGACATCGGCGCCAGCCGCACACCGATCGTCCCCATCGCTTCGCCGACGGCGTGCGCGGCATTGGTGATGAGGTTGACGATCACCTGCTGGAGCTGCCCGGGGTCGGCGTCGAGGGCCGGGGTCGGCAGGATCGCCTCGTCGATGCGAATGCTGGTCGGCACGGTTGCCCGCATCAGGCAGAGCGCTTCGCGCAAGACTTCCCCGAGATCGACGTTCTCGCGGCGCTGGCCACCATCCTTTCGCGAGAAGGACAGGATCTGCTCGACCAGGTCGCGCGAGCGCTGGGCGGCGCCGACCACGGTGTCGAGATTGCGGCGCTCGCGGCTGCCTTCGGGCAATTTGCGGGCGACCAGCTTGGTGAGGGCGATCACCGGCACCAGGGCATTGTTGAGTTCGTGGGCGACGCCACCGGCAAGGGTGCCCAGCGCCTCCAGGCGCTGCGAATGATGCAATTGCTGTTCGAGATTTCGCCGCTCTAATTCGGCGCGCTTGATCGCGGTTACGTCGGTCCAGAGACCGACGCGCCCGCCCCCGGGCAGCCGGCGATACCGAACCAGCATCCAGCGGCCGTCGCTGAGATGGTAGGTCTGCTCGTCTTCGGTCTGATGATGGGCGAGCAAGGCTTCGAGGTCGACCACCGGCTCGTCCGGCCCATCGGCGAAGAACACCGTCTCGACCTGCCAGTCAACGAGTTCGCGGAGGGAGACGCCGCTATGGACCGGCGTGTTCCGGGTGGGGGTGCGGAAGAGATCGGCAAAGGCCTGGTTGAAGGCCGCGGCGCGATCCTCGGCATCGTAGACGACGAAGGGCTGGGTCACATGGGCGACGGCATCATGGAGCCGACGCTGGGCCAATTGCGTCGCCGCTTCGGCTTCCCGGCGCAACGTGATCTCGACACCGGTGCCGTGATAGCCCAAGAACTCGCCATCCTCGCCAAATCTCGGCGCGCCGGTGAGCGACACCCAACGGACGGCGCCACTGTCGTGCTTCACCGAAAAGACGAGATCGCGATAGGCGTGGCGCCCCTTGTAGGCCACGAGCGCCCGCCTGCCGGCCTCCGGCTCGAACGAGACGGCGAGGGTTTCGGTGACGCGCTTGCCGATCAGCTGTGCGAGCGGAACGCCGTAGATGGCGTCGTGCAGCAACTCCGGGGCGGCAAAGGTCAAATTGTGCTGGGCGTCCTGCTCCCAATAATAGTCCGAGCCGATTTCGAACAGCCGGCGGAATCGTTGCTCGCTCTCGCGCAGCTTGCCCTCGGCCTCGACCTGCGCGGTGATGTCCCGGGCGATGCCGCGATATCCCCGGAAGTCGCCGTCCTCGCCATAAAAAGGCACGCCGCTCGAATTGACCCAGACGATCCTGCCGTCCGGTACCTTCCGGCAATAGGTGAAGTCGCGATAAGACCGCCGGGCCTTGATCGCGGCGAGGGTCGCCCGCCCGACTTCGGTCTCGATTACGATGCCTTCGGTGTCGGACACCCGTTTGCCGATATAGGAGGAGACCGGCAGGCCGAGCACGCCCTCGATATTGGGCGAGAGATAGACGAGGCGGTTGCGAGCATCCGTCTCCCAGAACCAGTCGGACGCCACGTCGAAGAGCTGCCGATAGCGCTCTTCGCCGTGCCGGCTCTCGATCAGGGCCTGCTCGAGGCGAACCCGTTCGCCGATATCGGTGGCGGTGACCAGCCATGCCGGCCGGCCGGCATGCTCGATGCGGCGACCCGCGAGTTCGACCTCGACGACCACGCCATCCGAACGCCGCAGACGATCGCGGCCGGGCTCTCCCTCGATGACCGCCCAGGCGGATTCGGAAGCCGCCGGGACTGGCCGCAGCTCGTGCAGCGTCATCGCCAGGAACCGCTCACGGCCATAGTCGAAGTGGCGAAGCGCGCTCTCGTTGACAGCAAGGAAACAAAGTGTCTCGTCGTCATGGACCCACATGGGTGTCGGGCTGAGGTCGAACAGCGACTGAGGCGAGCTCTCCCTCGGGATCGGCAGCGCAACCGGGCGGCGGAGCTGGGTCATCCGGTGATCGGTCCTCGAAATTTGTCGCGGCGGCCGAGCCACCCGGGTCGGACGGCCCCGCCTGCTCCCGCCTGGTGCCGTCGAGCACCCGGCGATCCTCCCATGGAGGGATTAAGCAAAAACTTAGGGTCGGCAGTTTTCCCGCTGGCTTCCTGCGGGCTGAATCGGGCGATGAATATTGCCGGTCGCGGCACTGTGGGGGACGACTGGATACCGGACGAGAGCCCTGGGCAGAACCGCAGGGTAGAAGAAGTTCGGGGCCTCGTTCGTCCCGCCTCGACAGGCGTGGGCGGCGTCCCGGATCAGGGGAACGCCGCCCGTCGAGAGAGCGGATTGCGCGCTCGGCTCATTCGGCTTCGAGGAACGGCTCCCAGGTGCTGCAGAAATGTTCGGTCGGGAAGTTGAAAAACGGCGCCGGCGCCGCCGGACCGGGCACCAGCCCTTGCACTGCGTGAATGAAATTGAATTGGAACCAAGGGGCGTCGAAGAAGCGGGCCGTGCCGACATTCGGGTTGCCGCTGGTCACGAAATTCGCCCAGTAGGTCTTCATTTCGATGGCGAGCCGCTGTTCATCGGCGCTGAGCGGGCTGCCGAAATCGAACAGGAACTGCAGTTCGGACGCGTGCTCCGAGGCGGTCGGGAAGCCGAACTGGTCATTCGGCGCTTCGATCACCGTTCCGCCCGCCGGCGCGTTGGGATCGTTGAATTCGTAAGCGAAGACCGGGACCCACCGGGCCAGATCGGTATTCGAGTCGAGAATATTGCAGGCGAAGACCAGATCGGTGAAAATCTGGGCCAGCGCCTCGTCCGAACTCGGCGTGTTGTTGGTGAGGTAGGGATCCGGGAAATTGGCGAGCGGGTATTCCGCCGCGAGTGCTTCGTCGAACGACGCCGAATTGACCGCCGCCGGGATGCCCTGCTCGGCCAGAAACAGATTGATCTCCTGCGGATAGGTACAGGTCGCCGGCGTGCCCTTGGTCACGGCGCAGAAACTGTTGGGGTTCAACAGGTCGTAGCTGGCCGGGCCACCGGCGGCGGCGACGGTGGCGACACTGGCGGCGAAGGGGATGTCGATCGGCTCGAACAGCCGGCCTTCGTTGGCGTTGTTGCCTTGCAGCACCGGAACCCGGTTGATCTGGCCCGACGCCAGGGCTGCCTGCAGTCCGAGCGGCAGGATCTTCGTGCTGGAATTGGGCGCGATTCCGAACGCGCCGAACACTGCATCCTGCGCCGACAGGATCTTCGCCACGGTCTGGCTGCGCAGGCAGGCCGCATCGGAAGGCTGCACACAGCCGAGCGCGGCGTCGAAACCGCCACCGAAGGAAGCTTGATAACTCTTCAGCGTCGGAACGTCGTGCAGCATGTAGCCGCCGCTCTCGATGATCGCGCCCCGGAACAGACCGGGCGCGGTCGTGGTCGAGGCCAGATGGCTGGTGACGCTGAGCCCGCCGGCTGATTCGCCACCGATCGTAACCTTGCTCGGATCGCCGCCGAAGCCCTTGATGTTGGCCTGGACCCACTGCATGCCGAATTGCTGGTCCATCAAGCCGTAATTACCGATATCGCCGACATTCTCGAAGGCGTTCGCCGAGGCCGCCGCCAGCCCGGGCTCGGCCAGGAATCCCAGTGCGCCCAGGCGATAATTGATCGTCACGACGATGATGTCGTCGTTGGCGACCATGACCGAGGGATCGTATTGGACGCCCGTGCCGGTGACCAGCGCGCCGCCATGGATCCAATAGAACACCGGCAGATTCGAGTCGGGATGGGCCGACGCCGGAACATAGACGTTGAGGAACAGGCAATCTTCCGACTGTCCGATCCGTCCGGTGCTCTGGGGCTGAGGGCAGGCGTCTCCGGGAGTCGACGCGATGACCGTACCGGCCGGCGGCGTCGGCGCCTGCGGCGGCGTCCAGCGCAGCGCACCCTCCGGCGGGGCGGCGTAGCGAATGCCGAAGAACACGTTGGCACCGGGGTCGCTCGGCGACGGCACGGCCGTGAAGGTGCCGGTCGTGGTTACGACGGTGGGTTCCTTCGCCGCTGCACCGGCAAGCGGTACTGCGAGTGCCACGATCAGGGCGGCCCCCTGGATACCGCGACTCGTCATGCCGGCAAAATCGAAGCCTCGCCGCCTCGGTGCCGCCGGATCCCGTTCCTTCTGCTCGATCCTCATCTCGTCGTCCTCCCTGGCCTTTAGTCTCTTGGATGCGCGCCCGCGGATGGTCCGATCGGGACAGCGATGGTCGCGGACGCGCAATACGCCGTTCCGACGTGACTGCCGCGACGCGCGGATTATTCCCGTGTGGTTACCGTCCGCCCTCTCTCGTCGGAGCGCGGCAATCGATCCCGCTCCCTCGAACCGAGTAGCGAGGGCACCCGCCGGCCACCACCGAGGCTCCGACGCGTCTGCTAGCTACCACAAGCCCAATCGGCAAGAAAGATGGATGAGTACCGTTCCGGCCGAGGTCCAGCCGGTCAGTTCTGCGGGATGATCGGCGCGCAATCCCTGCGGCCCGACATCAGGCAATCCTCGAGTTTCGACTTGGCCTGAAGCTCTCGAATCAGCAGCCAGCCGCAAAGGGCGATGATGACGACGACAGCCAAGCCGACGAGATTGCGGCGGTTCGCTCCTGCTCGATCGTCTTTGCCGGGGTCGGTCTCGTTAGCCACGAGGTTGCTCGCGCCGGACTTGGGCAGCGGGTCCGAGACCCATCCGAACTCGGTCGGGTTCGATACCCGGCCCGGCGTCTCTGCGGCCGCGCGAGGATAGACGAGGCGGCTCGAATCGGGGCCGCACCCGCATATCGTGTTTGGGGTGCGGCAATGAGAAAGGGTGGGCGAAGTTGCCTGCCGTCGCCCCCCGAGCCTTGTCGTCCAAGGCTGTGATCAGGCAGCCTTGGAGGACACGATCTCGTCGGCGACGTTGCGCGGCACCGGATCGTAATGGCTGAACTCCATGGTGAAGGTCGCCCGGCCCGAGGTCATCGAGCGCAGATCGCCGATATAGCCGAACATCTCGGAGAGCGGGACATGGGCCAGCACCGCGAGATTGGTGCCCCGGTCGAGCTGTTCCAGGATCTGGCCGCGGCGGCGGTTCAAATCGCCGATGCAGTCGCCCAGATGGTTCTCCGGCGTCACGACTTCGACCTTCATGACTGGTTCGAGCAGGATCGGGCCGGCCTTGCGGATGCCCTCGCGAAAGCAGGCACGGGCGGCGATCTCGAAGGCGATGGTCGAGGAGTCCACGTCGTGATATTTGCCGTCGACCAGGGTCGCGCGGAAATCGACGGTCGGATATCCGGCCAGCACACCCTCTTCCTTCTGCATCTTGATGCCGTATTCGACGGCCGGAATGAACTCGCGCGGCACCGCGCCGCCGACGATCTTGTCGACGAATTCGAAGCCCTGGCCGCGTTCCAGCGGCTCGAACTGGACCTTGATTTCGGCGTACTGGCCGGAACCGCCGGTCTGCTTCTTGTGGGTGTAGACGTGCTCGATCTTGCCCGTGATCGCCTCGCGATAGGCCACCTGCGGCTTGCCGACATTGGCCTCGACCCCGTATTCGGTCCGGATCCGGTCGATGGTGATCTCGAGATGCAGTTCGCCCATGCCGCGCAGGATGGTCTGGCCGGATTCCTTGTCGAGTTCGAGGTGGAGCGAGGGATCGGCACGGACCATCTTGCCCAGCGCCTGGCCCAGCTTCTCCTGGTCGCCCTTGGTCTTGGCCTCGACCGAGACGCTGATGACCGGATCGGGGAAATTCATCCGCTCCAGAATCACCGGGTGCGCGATGTCGCAGAGCGTATCGCCGGTCTCCGTCTCGGCGAGCGAGACGAAAGCGATGATGTCGCCGGCGCGAGTCTCCTCGATCGGGTTCGTATCCTTGGCATAGACCTCGACCATGCGGCCGATCCGCTCCTTCTTGCCGCGAGTCGAGTTCAGCAGCGTCAGGCCCTTGGCCGCGACGCCGGAATAGACCCGGGCGAAGGTGAGTGCCCCGAACTGGTTGTTGATGACCTTGAAGGCCAATGCCGCGAACGGCTCGTCGTCCGAACACCGGCGCTCGCCATTGACGTTGCCGTCTTCGTCCACGGTCTTGATCGCCTCGACATCGGTGGGAGCCGGCAAATAATCGACCACGGCGTCGAGCATCTGCTGCACACCCTTGTTTTTGAACGACGAACCGCACAGCACCGGGGTGAAGGCGCCGGTGATCGTGCCCTTCCTCAGGCACGTACGGAGGATCTCGGGGGAAGGATCGACACCGGTGTCGAGATAGGCTTCCATTGCCGCATCGTCGAATTCGAGCGCGCAATCGACCAGTTCGGTGCGGTAGGCGGCGACGTCGTGGAGGATGTCGAGATCCTCCTTGACCAGGATATGGAGGCGCTCGGCCAGCGCGTCGGGATCGACGTCGAGCGACTCCCACTCGGCGTCCTTCTCGTCGGAGTTCCAGACCAGCGCCTTCATCTCGACCAGATCGACCATGCCGCGGAAATTGTCTTCGGAGCCCAGCGGAATCTGCAGGCACAGGGGTTTGGCACCGAGGCGGGTCCGGATCATGTCGATGCAGCGGCGGAAATTGGCGCCCGACCGGTCCATCTTGTTGACGTAGCACATGCGCGGGACATTGTAATTGTCGGCGAGGCGCCAATTCGTTTCGGATTGCGGCTCGACCCCGGCGACTCCGTCGAACACGACGATGGCCCCGTCGAGCACGCGCAGCGAGCGGTTCACCTCGATGGTGAAATCGACATGGCCAGGCGTATCGATGACGTTGATCTGGTGGTTTTTCCAGAACACGGTGACCGCGGCCGACTGGATCGTGATCCCGCGCTTCTGCTCCTGCTCCATGTAGTCGGTCGTGGCCGCCCCGTCATGCACCTCGCCGATCTTGTGGCTCCGCCCGGTATAATAGAGGATTCGTTCGGTGGTGGTGGTCTTGCCGGCATCGACATGCGCGATGATACCGATGTTGCGCATATCCTCGAGCGGGGTCTTGCGTGCCACGTCAGGCTCCTGGTCGTTGCTGCGACCGATCAAAGGGTCGATTGAGGACGGGTGACGGCATCGGCACGGCTGCAGCGCAGCCCGATCGGGATGATTTCATCGTCCCGGGTCATGCAAAAAGCATGAACGCCCAGCGTCGCCCCATCCCGGCACCGACGAGCGCGCACTAGGGCATAGCGCGGTTTTCCTGTCAAGAAACCGGACAGGGTGCGCTGCTCAACGCTGCCATGAACGACGGCGCTCCGCCGAGCGTCTGCATCCCGAATGGAGAGCTTCCGCCGGCTCGGGGGGCCCGGCACGGATATCGGGGCGGGATCGACCTTGCGTCGGCGCGCGATCTGTCATAAAAGCGCGACAAATAATCGGCTACATTAGAAGATCCAGGGTGTAGAGCCCGAGAGGCAAAAAAGTGCAGGGAACCCGACCGACCGTGCGGATCTGTCCATACTTCTTGGGAACGCCTCTGCGAATTGCCGATGTCGCCTCGGATTCCAGTGTCTTCGAAGCTAGCGGTAGAGGGTCCGATGGTTGAAGCTGCCGCCCGTCACGAGGAACGCGGCATCGTCGACCCGAGCCCGTCTCTCTTCGCCGGCATTCGGCATGGTCACATGGAGGTGCGGCTGGCCCGATCGGAAAGCGAGGTCAGGGCGGCACAGGAACTGCGTTACAAGGTGTTCTATGGTGAGATGGGCGCGCGGCCGGCCGCCGAAATGGTGGCTTGCGGTCGCGATTTCGATCGGTTCGACGGCTATTGCGATCACCTCCTGGTCATCGACCATGCTGCCGCGGAGAATGGCGGTCGCGTCGTCGGCACCTATCGGCTGCTGCGCAAGAGCGTCGCCGAGCGTCATGCCGGGTTCTATACTGCTACCGAATTCGACGTATCGAAGCTCACGGCCGTTTCCGGCGAGATCATGGAACTCGGGCGGGCCTGCGTCGACGCCTCCCATCGCAACCGGCCGACCACCATGCAATTGCTGTGGCGCGGCATCGCGACCTACACCGTCCATCACGACGTAAAGATCATGTTCGGCTGCGCGAGCCTCCCGGGGACCGACCCGCATGCGATCGCGCGCCCGCTCTCCTACCTCTATTATAATCACCTGGCGCCCGAGCATCTGCGCGCGCGTGCCCTGCCCGATCGCTATGTCCGAATCGATTTGCTGCCGCCGCGTGAGATCGATGCCGAAGCAGCGGTCGCCGAACTGGATGCGCGGACGACGCTCTCGGCATTGCCGCCGCTGATCAAGGGCTATCTGCGGCTCGGCGGGCTGATCGGCGACGGTGCTGTCATCGACCTCGAATTTCAAACCACCGATGTCTGCATCATCGTCGTCACCGATCGGCTGACCACCAAATATTTCAATCACTACATCCGGGCCGGCAGCCCCTGACACGGCGGGCCGGGCCGGAGCCGGCAGTGGAAAGAGACATCGACGACGGCCTGTGCTCTGCCCGAGAGGGAAGCGACAAAGGGCGCGGCGATAGGAAAGGGGCGTGATGTCGGTGTCACTGCTGGATCTGGTGACGTTGCGGGAATTGGAGCGGCGAGTCGGGCGCGAGCGGGTCATACGGGTGGTTGCGGCCCAGATCGCGACGGGTCGCGACCTGAGCCGGCGCCTGAGTGCCTTGGAGTTGGCGCCGGATCCGGCCCTGATCAAAGCGTTGGCCCACCAGCTCGCCGGCAGCAGCGGCTCGATCGGCCTGCATCGCCTGAGCGAGGAGGCCGCTCGGCTCGAATACGCGTCCCCTCTGGTCGAGCCGTCTTCCCTGGCGCCACTGGTCCGCAACTTGCGCCAGTGTCTGGAATCCTCCGAGTCCGCGCTGCATGCCGAATTCCCCGAACTCGCCCGCACTTGAGCGACACCGATCGGGGGGATCGAGCCGGCCCCGTACCCGCCTCGAGACCAGAGTCGTCCGGGCCGGGGCCGAAAGGAACCAGCGAGTCACGAAGGGGTAGCGTCCCCGCCCGGCCGCGGCGGCCCGGCGCGCATCCGACAATGAGCGTGGAGGAGCCGGTCGAAAGGGTTCTGTTCGCGTCTCGCGCAACGCTGGTGTTGTGATTTTCCAGCCGGTCGGAGTAGGGTGGCCACAGCCGAGAGTATCCAGGCGGAGAAACGATGCCGATCGAGATTCGGGTCATGATGTACACCGATCAGGAGGTCGTCACTGCCTTGTCGGGGTATTTCCGCCGCGCCGGCAAGGCGCTCACCGTCGGCACGATCCAGAGCTTCGAAGTCGAGGACGATGCCGTGCTGTCGGTCGAGCTGACCGTCGAGACGGTCGATGGCGAGATCGTCTGCCACAAGGTGGCCGAGACCGATCTGGCCGCGGCTCTGCTGATGGATGCGATTGCCCGGAAAGTGCCCCTGCCGGCCGACTCGAACAAGCGGCTCTACATTGTCGCGGACCATGTTTCGCTGGTCATCGACCAGAGGCATCTCGCCGGCGAGTCGAGTCCGGCGACGCGGCTGATGCGGCGGCGGACCGGCGGGACGCCGATCCGATGAAAGGATGAGAGGAACGCGTGGAGGGCTCTCGTGAAACCTGCGGAAGAAACCGCTCGATTTCACGTGCGGCGCGTGATTTGCTTCGAAGGTAGGGTGGTCCAGGGTGCGATCGTCATGCCGGACGGCCGGGCACAATATGCCGTCGCGCCTGGCATTTTCGGCGAGTCGGAATATCTCGTTGGCAGGTCGGCACAGGGGCCGTTGCCGATGGGATATTCGACCGTTACCGGCGCTTTCTCTAGACCAGGCTGCGCCGGCAGGGGAGACGAGGTCATGACGCTCAGTTTTTTCGTGGTCGATGACGAGCCTGATATCGTCGATCTGTTCCAGCAGCGCTTTCGCCGCGAGGTCCGCAACGGCGAATGCCGGCTGCATTTCGCCCAATCCGGGGAAGAGGCGCTGCGTTTGATCAAGGAGGGCGTCAGCCCGGAGCCGATCCTCATCCTGACCGATATCAATATGCCCGGAATGGACGGGCTCGAGCTGCTGGAGCGGGTGAAGCAGCACCGTCCCGAACTTCATGTCGTCATGGTCACCGCCTATGGCGATGCCGAGCGGCGGCGCCTCGCCGCCGAGCGCGGCGCCACGGGCTATTTGGTCAAGCCCATCGATTTCGGCGCACTGAAGACCCTGATCAAGGAGATCGGCGCCAACGCCGTGCCGCTCCCCCCGCGGCCCGGCCGTCCGCCGGGCGATACCGGCGAGTGAAGCGCGGCCCGATCCCGGTTATGTCGGTCGGGCACGGCGGATCCGACTGCCCCTGCCGCAGGATCGGGCGGCCGCGGCGCGGCCCCGTTCGGAGCGGCTACTTGATTTTCGCTTCCTTGAACGGAACGTGCTTGCGCACCCGCGGATCGTATTTGTTGAGCTGCATTTTTTCGGTCTTGGCCCGCGGGTTTTTCTTGGTGACGTAGAAATACCCGGTGTCAGCCGTGCTGACGAGCTTGATGAGAACGGTTGCGGACTTGGCCATGGAATACTTCCGGACGGAGCTTCGGGGAACGCGGCAAACTATCCCGATCGCCGGCGGTGTCAAGCGCGGCTTCGCCGGGTTTGCCGCTACTGCAGCGCCGAGTGGACCGGACGGGAGTCGGGATCATGCGCCACGGCAATGCCGGGCAGGGTCAGCGCCTGGGCATAGAGTGTGCGATCCTGGAGCAGGCGCTCGGCGACCACGAGGTCGAGCGCGCTGTCGCGCGTCTCGCTCGGACAGGATTTGCGCAAATCCTCCCATCCGGCCTCGGTAAGGCTCGAGCGGGGCTTGGTGGCGATGCCCGGAACCGGATGGAGGCCCTGTTCGAGGATCCGCGCGAGGCGAGCCGATCCGTCCTCGGCCGGCGCCACCGGGTCGATCGGCTCGCTCGTACAGAAGGCCGGAACGACGCCGTGGTGATGCAGGATATAGCCCGACGGCGTCACCAGCCGGGCCCAGGTCAAGGTCAGCTCGCCGGTGTTTTCCAGCGTGATCACCATCTGAACGGTGCCCTTGCCGTAGGAGGATGAGCCGACGACGACGGCGCGGCCGTCATCCTGAAGGGCGGCGGCGACGATTTCAGCCGAAGAGGCCGAGCCGCCATCGACGAGGACGACCATGGGCAGGCCATTCGTCTGGTCCTTCCCGCCAGCCTCGAAATCCTGGTTTGACGTCGGGTGCCGCCCCGCCGCCGCGACGATTTCGCCCCGGTCGAGAAACATCCCGGCGACATCGACTGCCTGATCGAGCAGCCCACCGGGATTGCTGCGCAGGTCGAGCACGATTCCGGTCATGCTCGGGCCCATTTCGGCCCGCATCCGCTCGAACTGTTGGGCCAGAGATTTCGCGGTGTCGTGGTTGAAATTCGCGACCCGGAAGATGGCGATGCCGTCGTCGCGCTCGGCCGTCACCGAGACCGGGACGATCAGGCTGCGGGTCAAGGTCATGGGAATGAGGCCGTCGCGACGCGGCCGGCTCCGCCGGTCGAGCGCGAGGAAGACCCGGCTCTCGGGTCGTCCGCGCAGCTTGGCGGTCACTTGACGTTCGTCGAGCCCGACGGTGGGCACGCCGTCGATGATGACGATGCGATCGTCGATGCGAACGCCGGCGCGCGCAGCGGGGCCGTCGGGCGTCACCGACGTGATCCGCGGCTCGGTCTCGGTATAATCGAGCGTCACGCCGATCCCGCCGAATCCGTCGCGCGAGGCCTTCTGGTCGCGGGCCGCCTCGGCACCGGCGTAGCGGCTGAAGCGGTCGAGCTTGCCGGTTACCCCCTCGAAGACGCGCCGATAGAGCTCTTCGTCGGTGGCGGCGGCCAGAGCCGGATCATGGGTCCGCGCCGCGCTCAGGGCCGCCGACGTCACTTCCGCCCAGCCTTCCGCGTCGAGCGGATCTGGTCGGGGCAGACGTGCGATTTCGGTGCCGTGATCGAGGAGGCGAACAGCATGATCGGCCAAGTCAATCCCCGCGCCGGCGGAGCCGGCATCGAGAGTGCCGATCCCGGCCAGCGCCAGCGACTCGACACTGACCGGATCGAGGTAATAGTCGCGAATCTGGCGATAGCTGCTGGCGAAGAGCGCGCCGGCGGGGTCGAAAGCGAAGCGTCCCGACGGGGCCGGATTCGAGCCTCCGGTGGACGGGGCGCAGGCGGCGATGAGGAACAACAGCAATCCCACCGCGACCGCGCCGCGCCGCCCGGCGCCCCGCCGTTCCGGTGGGTTCTCGGCCTCGCCGTCACGGCAAGATTGGTTCATCCATTCTCCCCCAGGGTGCCCCTCGCGACCCGCCGAATTATCAGCCTGCGCCGGGCGCGCCTGGAATTCAAGCGACGCATCGACGCCGGTCGCGTCGCATGCGTGCGCATACCCTGGGGGATTGCCGTCAGCCTCGCGACCGAAGCCTTCGCTTACCCAATCGTCACCGACAGTTCGGGCGAGGTTGGTCCCGGCTCAAGCCGCGCGCCGCTGCCGGGCTCTCCCGAGATCGGCTACCGCCCGGACCTCGAGGGAGGCGGTCTCGCGCTCCGCTGCGCCGCGGCTGGTAGTGCCGCGAGTCGCTGCCCGCTCGCTGAGGACGGCCTCGGGCACGGTCCAAACTTCCGGGGCGAGCCGATTGACGGTCGCAACCAAGTCGGCAATGAAATTTCCGACCACGAGGACGACATCGCCGCCGATGTGCCGGGCCGGACTCGACTTCAACTCAAGTGAAATGTGCTTCATTTTCGGATCACCCACTTCAAGGTTCGGACTGACGAGGCCTTCGCGGCCTGACAGCTGACGGCGCATCGGCCCCGGCCGGCGCACGCGCTGCTGCTCCAACTGCATAGTGGGTGGGGCCCGGGCGGTCAAGCGGTGCGAGCATCGGACACGCAGTGTTGATCGGATTTCGAGGGGTTCGGGTCTCGCGGAGACGGGCTCCGGCGACTTCTTCCAATTTCAGGAACGGCTCTTTCGAGCATTGTGCCGCCCTCGGCCAAACCCCGTTCTCGCGACAAATCCCCCAATACTCAACCCGTGGTGCGCCGCCTGCCGCGCTGAAACGACGCCCCGCCGCGCCGCGGCCCGTCACCCGGGCCGCGGCCCTTGGCGATCCGGCCATCCGCCTCGATCAGCGCGAAGACCATGCCGCCGGCGATCGGATCGGCCTCGACCAGTTTCACCTCGACCCGGTCGCCGAGGGTAAAGACCCGCCGCGAGCGCTCGCCGATGAGCGAGTGCCGGTCGGCATCGTGGTGATAGTAATCCGCCGGCAGGCTCGAAACCGGTACCAGCCCGTCGGCACCGGTCTCGTCCAGGGTCACGAACAGCCCGAACCGGGCGACCCCGCTCACCCTTCCGGCGAAGCTCGCCCCGACATGGGCCGCCATGAACGACGTCGTGTAGCGATCGATGGTGGTGCGCTCGGCCAGGGCCGCGCGGCGTTCGGTGCGCGAGATATGGGCGCCCAGCTCGGCGAACGCCTCGGGCTCGACCGGTTCGAGCCCGCCTTCACCCAGCTGCCGGCCGGCGATCAGCGCCCGGTGCACGAGCAGATCGGCATAGCGCCGGATCGGCGAGGTGAAATGCGCGTAACGCCGGAGCGCCAGACCGAAATGCCCGATATTCTGAGGGGAATAGACGGCCTGGGCCTGGGAGCGCAGCACCAGCTCGTTGATCAGCGCTGCCTCGGGCCGATCGGCGGCCTCGGCCAGGACCCGGCCGAAATGATGCGGCTTGATTGCCTGGCCACGGGCCAGCTTCAGCCCCCGGATCCCCAGAGAATCGAGGAATTCCTGCAGAGCCGCGAGCTTGGCCGGGTCGGGCGCGTCGTGGACCCGGTACATGCAGGGGCGCTTCAGCTGTTCCAGCGTTTCGGCGGCGGCGACGTTGGCCGCGATCATGAACTCCTCGATCAGCTTGTGGCTGTCCAAGCGCTGGCGCCGTTCGATCCGCAAGACGGCGCCGTCTTCGCCCAGGACCACGCGGCGCTCGGGCAGATCGAGTTCCAGCGTGCCGCGCTGCCGGCGGGCCCGGTCGAGCGCGCGATAGGCGCCGTAGAGAGGGGCCAGGATCTCGTCGCGCAATCTGCCGGACGGGCCGTCGATCGCCGCTTGGACCTGTTCGTAGGTCAGGCGGGCAGCGGAGCGCATCAAGCCTCGGACGACGCGATGGTGCGTCACCTCGCCCGCATCGTCGAGCCGGAGTTCGATCGCCAGGCAGGCGCGCTCGACCTCCGGCTTCAGCGAGCAGAGCTCGTTGGACAGCGCCTCGGGCAGCATGGGGACGACTCGGTCGGGGAAATAAACCGAGTTGCCGCGGTCACGGGCAGCGGCGTCGAGCGCGCTGCCCGGCCGGACATACCAGGCGACATCTGCGATGGCGACGAGAATGTGCCAGCCACCTTCGATCTCCGGGTCGGGCTCGGCCCAGACGGCGTCGTCGAAATCGCGAGCGTCCGCTCCGTCGATCGTCACCAGCGGGATCGCGCGCAGATCGGTCCGCCGGCCGAGCGCCACCGGCCTCGCGGCGGCAGCCTCGGCGAGGGCGGCCTCGGCGAATTCGGTCGGGATCCCATGGGTGTGGATGGCGACCAGGCTGATCGAGCGGGGATCGTCCAGCCGGCCCAACCGCTCGACGATCTGGACATGGGGCAGACCCAGCCGCGCCAGCGGCAGGGGTGCCGCCAGCACCAGCTCGCCGTCTCGAGCCCGCATCGCCTCGCTCGGCCGGACATGATAGGTCGCCTTGTGCTTGCGATCGGTCGGCGTCACCGTACCGCCGCCGTCGCTGCCGGCAGCGAAGACGCCCAGCACCCGTTCGCCCTCCGGCAACAGCTGGCGGATCAATCGGGCGGCATAGCTGCCATCCCGGCATCGTTCGAGCCGGACGACGCCGCGGTCGCCGAGGCCGAGTTCGCCCTTGCCCACGGCGAGCCGGATCTGCGGCGCAGCCGGATCGGCCGGATCGGCGCCGAGGAGACGGCACAGGGCCTCGCCCTCTTCATCGATCGCGCAGAGCTCGACCACGGCGATCTCGGGCAAGGGGCCGGCAGCGGCAAACCGCCGGTGCGACGCGCGCTCGACCGGGCCGGTCCGTTCGATATCCTTGAGCAAGCCCTTCAATGCCACCCGATCGGCCGGCCGGACCTTGAACGCCTTGGCGATCTCGCGCTTACCGATCGGGCTCGGGCTGGCGGCGATGAAATCGATGATCTCCTGGCGGCTCGGCAGCCCGTTCGGGCGTCGTGGTTTGATCACGGAGTCCGCACGCGCCGTGCGCCGCCACCATTCTTTGCGACCGGGGGCGGCGCGCTCTCGGTGCCGGGTCCGGATTTCTTCTTCCCGGCCGGCTTCTTCGCGACCGTCTTCTTGCCCCCCGCCGCAGTCGGCTTCTTGGTGGCGGTAGCCGCACCTGCCGCGGCCTTCTTGGCGGGCGGCTTCGCGGCTGCGGGCGCGCTCGCGGCCTTTCGCACCGGCGCCTTGGGGCGGATCGGCTTGCCCTTGGCCTTCTGTGCGTCGAGCAGCTTGACTGCATCGTCGAGCGTCACGGCTTCCGGCGGAGTGCCGCGCGGCAGGGTGGCGTTGATTCCGTCATGGCTGAGATAGGGGCCGAAACGGCCTTTATAGAGCTCGATCGGCGCTGCGTCTGTCGGATGCGGGCCGATGGTGCGGAGCACGGTCGGCGCACCCCGTCCGGGCCGAGACGGTTCGGCCAGCAGGCTGACGGCGCGGTTGATGCCGATGGTGAGGACATCGTCCTCGACGCCCAACGACTTGAACGCCTTCCCATGCTTCAGGTAGGGGCCGAAGCGGCCGATGCCGGCGCTGATCTTGTCGCCGCTCTCGGGATGGGTCCCGATCTCGCGCGGCAAGGCCAGCAGCGCGAGCGCCCGCTCCAGATCGAGCTCCTGGGCTTTGATGTGCTTGGGCAGCGACACGCGCTTGGGCTTCTCGCCGCCATTGCCCTCGCCGAGCTGGATATAGGGGCCGTAAGGACCGTTGCGCACGGTCACCGGCAGCTGCGTCGCCGGGTCGGTGCCGAGGCTGCGCGGGCCGGCATCGGCCTCGGTACTGCCGTCGCCGGGAAACGCCGCTTCGACGCCGAGCCGGCGGGTGAAACGGCATTCCGGATAATTGGCGCAGCCGATGAACGCCCCGAATTTGCCGAGCTTGAGGCTGAGCCTCCCTTGCTGGCAGAGCGGACAGAGCCGGACATCGTGGCCGCCCCCGTCATCCGGGAAGAAATGCGGCCCCAGCGCCTCGTCCAGGGCCACCAGCACCTGGGTGATGGTGAGATCCTTGGTGCCGCTGATCGCCAAGCTGAACTCGGTCCAGAATTGGCGCAAGACATCCTTCCACTCGGCCCGGCCGCCGGAAATGTCGTCGAGCAGATTTTCCAGATCCGCAGTGAAAGAATACTCGACATAGCGCTCGAAGAAGCGCTGCAGGAACGCGGTCACCAGCCGGCCGCGATCCTCCGGCTCGAAGCGCTTCTTCTCCAGCTTGACGTAATCGCGGTCGAGCAGGACCTGGATGATCGAGGCATATGTCGAGGGCCGGCCGATGCCGAGCTCTTCCAGACGCTTGACCAAGCTGGCTTCGGTATAGCGCGGCGGCGGCTCGGTGAAATGCTGCTCGGGCCGGACATCCAGCCGATCGAGCCCGTCCTGCGCCTTCAGCGCCGGCAGCCGCCGCGACTCCTCGTCTTCGCCGTCGTCGTCGCGGCCCTCCTGATAGAGTTTGAGGAAGCCGTCGAAGCGGATGACCGAGCCGGTCGCCCGGAAGCTCGCCCGGCCGGCGACACCGTTGATGTCGATGGTCGACTGGTCGAGCACGGCCGCCTCCATCTGGCAGGCCATCGTCCGCTTCCAGATCAGCTCGTAGAGCCGGAGCTGGTCCGATTCGAGGAAATGCGCCATTTCGGCCGGCCGGCGGAAGGCATCGGTCGGCCGGATCGCCTCGTGCGCCTCCTGGGCGTTCTTGGCGACGGTCTTGTAGTAGCGCGGCTGGTCCGGCCGGTAGTTCGGGCCGTAATCGCGCTCGATCAGCGCGCGCGCAGCGCCGACGGCTTCGGCCGAGAGCGAGACGCCGTCGGTGCGCATATAGGTGATGAGGCCGACCGTCTCGCCGCCGAGATTGATCCCCTCATAGAGGCGCTGGGCCAGCTGCATGGTCCGCGAGGTGCCGAAGCCCAGCTTGCGCGAGGCTTCCTGCTGCAGGGTCGAGGTGGTGAAAGGCGGCGGCGGATTGCGCCGGACCTGGCGGTTCTCGACCCGATAGACGAGCCAGCCCGGCTCGGACTCGATCGCGGCCACGGCGTTCTTGGCCGCGGCCTCGTCGGGCAGGTCGAAGCGTTCGAGCTTCTTGCCGTCGAGATGGGTGAGGCGGGCGCTGAAACTCGCCCGTTCGGCGGTGCGGAAAGTGCTCTCGACGCTCCAATATTCGCGGGCGCGAAACGCCTCGATCTCGCCCTCGCGGTCGCAGATCAGGCGCAGTGCCACGGATTGGACGCGGCCGGCCGAGCGGCTGCCCGGCAGCTTGCGCCACAGCACCGGCGAGAGCGTGAACCCCACAAGGTAATCGAGGGCGCGCCGGGCCATGTAGGCATCGACCAGCTCGTCGTTGAGTTCGCGGGCATTGGCGAAGGCGTCGAGCACGGCCGATTTGGTCACCTCGTTGAACACGACCCGCTTGACCGGAATCCCCTTCAGCGCCCGGCGCTGCTTCAGCACTTCGCGGACGTGCCACGAGATCGCCTCGCCCTCGCGATCGGGGTCGGTGGCGAGATAGAGCATGGTGGCGCCCTTCAGCGCCTGGACGATCTCCCGCAGCCGCTTCTCGGCGCGGTCGTCGACCTCCCAATCCATGGCGAAATCATCGTCCGGCCGGACCGAGCCGTCCTTGGCCGGCAGATCGCGGACATGGCCGTAGCTGGCCAGGACCGTGTAGTCCGAGCCCAGATATTTGTTGATGGTCTTCGCCTTTGCCGGCGACTCGACGACGACGACGTTCATCGGTTGGGAGATAACCCTTCCTTCTGGGCCCCGCGGGACCGTTGCTCCGGTACCGCACCGTCCATCGGACGGTGCGGTTCGGGCTGGTATTCGTTCCGCCATCCGAAATCGGGCTCGAGCGATATCTTCGCCACGGCGGCGGGCGAGAAGTGGCACCCGCGAAAGAGTTCGTCAACCGTCACGGCGCGCCGACCCGACGAGACATTGACGCCGCGGCCGATGGTCCGGCCCGCTCCGGACCATCGTCGCGCGGCTCGAACCCCCTCGGGAGCCTGGCTTATTCAGCGAAGACGGCGGCGGAAGCAGCGAGTTGCGTCCTCTCACAAACGGCGAGTGGCACGAAATGAATCGCCATTCTCGGGGGCGGGAGCCGGCCCCGCTCGAGGATCCTTCCCCGTTTCCCGGGGGCAGTATCGGGAGCATCCCGCAGGGCCCCAGCCGGATGTGGCTGGAGCTGATCGCTCTCCCCGACATCTGCTCGGTCACGATCACCGATCGGGAAGGGCCGGCGGAGCGCTGCGAGGGCAGCGCCCGGGATCGCCTCGGGATCGGTTCGTGCTCGGGCCGGAGAGGCTCGGTTCCGCGCTGCCCTTTGGCCGACCCGCGCTCAACGGAATTTTACTGCCGAGTGGATACTGGCCCGCCTGCCGGCGGCGGCCCGCATTTCTCGCCCGGCGAACCATATCGCTGGAGAGGCTTTTGCCGCCTGCGGCAGCAGGCGGGCGAAGCGACCGCCCTCCTCGATTTCGCGTTAGGTAGTTTCCGAGGCTATCGGCACGGCATGGCCGCTCGCCATGGTGTGCCTCGATCTCGAGGGTAGCGTCATCCGCCCCGCCGCCAACCGGCGCGCGGGCACCGCCCTGAACAGCCGTTGCCCTCTCGCGACAAGGAACGACGCCATGTCCGCCATCATCCTTTATGCGATCCCAGTCGTCTTGGTCGGCGCCTTCGTCCTGATCACCGCGGCCGTCAAGATCCTGCGCGAGTACGAGCGCGCCGTGGTTTTCACGCTGGGGCGCTTCCAGGCGGTGAAAGGGCCGGGTTTGGTGCTGCTGATCCCGTTCCTGCAGGAAATGGTCCGCGTGGATCTGCGCATTCAAGTCATCGAGATCCCGAGCCAGGACGTGATCTCCCGCGACAACGTCTCGATGAAGGTCGATGCGGTCCTCTATTTCAACGTCGTCAATCCCGAACGGGCGGTCATCTAGGTCCAATCCTATCTGCCGGCAACGAACATGCTGGCGCAGACGACTCTGCGGGCGGTTTTGGGGCAACACGACCTCGACGAGATGCTGTCGGAACGCAAGAAGCTCAGCACCGACGTCCAGAGCATCCTCGACGCGCAGACCGAAACCTGGGGCATCAAGGTCAGCAACGTCGAGATCAGGACCGTCGAACTCACCGAAAACATGGTGCGGGCGATCGCCAAGCAGGCCGAGGCGGAACGCGACCGGCGCGCCAAGATCATCCATGCCGAGGCCGAGTTCCAAGCCTCGCAGACTCTGGTCAACGCCGCTCAGATCCTGAGCAGCATCCCGGCGGCCATGCAATTGCGCTATCTGCAGACGCTGACCGAGATCGGCGCCGAGCAGAATTCCACCATCGTCTTTCCCATGCCGATCGACATCGTCAAGCCGTTCCTCGATCTGCTCGAACGGCCGGGCAAGCCGATCGGCGCCAATGGCGCGGGGCATGGCCCGTTCGTGAAAGAGGTCCCGTCGGGGATCGCGGGATCTCAGGCGTGAGGCACGGCGTTTGCCGAGTTCGAGGCGGCACTCCGGCCTCCGGAGACGATGACGCCCCCACCCGCCCAGGGCTGGACCTTCGGACGATCGAACGCGAAGGAGCAAATCGATGCCCACCAACGGCGGGTCCACTTCGGAGACTTCGTCTCGGCCGCACCCTTCCGGCGCGGGATTGCCGAGTTTTTCCGATCCTTGCCCTTCGGCGCTGGAGCACCTCTCGGCCAGCTGGCTCGAATACCTGGTCGACGCGCTCCAGCGCGGCATTCTCTTCCTAGATCTGTTGCGCCAGCGCGGCAACGAAGAGGTCGAGATCACAGCCCGACCGATGGCGACGGTGCTGCGCTTCGACCACGAAGTGCTGATGAGCGGGCTGGCGCTGCCGCGGCCGATCAATTACGCGCTCTCGCGCATCGTTCCTCCGCCGGGGGTGGTGATCGACCCGTGCAGGCGACCCGTCGTGGTCGTCGATCCGCGCGCCGGCCAGGGACCGGGCATCGGCGGCTTCAAGGCCGAGAGCGAGATCGGCGACGCGCTGCGGATCGGCCATGCCGTCTATTTCATCGGCTTCGGAGCGGTGCCGGCCCCGGGCCAGCAGTTTTTGGACGTGGTCGAAGGCCAGGTGACGTTCTTCGAGCGGGTGGTGGCGCTCCATCCGGAAGCACCCCTGCCCTTTGCCATCGGCAATTGCCAGGCCGGCTATCAGACGCTGATGGTCGCCATGCTGCGGCCGGACCTGTTCGGACCCTGCCTGGTCGCGGGTGCCCCGATGTCGTATTGGCAGGGCGTGCACGGAAAGGACCCGATGCGCTATGCGGGCGGCCTCCTCGGCGGCAGCTGGCTGACGGCGCTGACCAGCGATCTGGGCAATGGCAGGATCGACGGGACCGGGCTGATCTTGAATTTCGATAGTCTGAGCCCGGCCAATTTTCTGTGGGGCAAACAGTACGAAGTGTACGCCGGAATCGACACCGACGCCCGACGCTTCCTCGAATTCGAGAAATGGTGGGGCGATTTCATCCAGCTGAACGGCGACGAGCTGCAATATCTGGTCGACAACCTGTTCATCGGCGACAAGCTGACGCGCAACCAGCTGACATCGAGCACCGGGACGGTGTTCAACCTGCGCGCCATCACCTCGCCGATCATCGTGTTCACCTCGTCAGGCGACAATATCAGCCCGCCGCCTCAGACGCTGGGCTGGATCCTCGACCTCTATCGGGACGAAGCCGACATCCGCGAGAGCGGTTGCACGATCGTCTACAACGTGAACCGCAAGATCGGGCATCTGGCCCTCTTCGTTTCAGCCAAGGTCGGGGCGAAAGAGGACGAAGAGTTCGTGGAACTGATGGATGTCATCGACTGCCTCCCGCCCGGCCTCTACGAGATGGTGATATCGCCGCGGCCGACCGATCTGCCGGCCGGCGGGTTCGTCACCGGCGACTGGATCGCCCGGTTCGAGGTGCGCACGCTCGCCGATATCCGCGCCTTCGGGCGCAACAGTGCTCCGGACGACCGGGCCTTCGCCGCCGCGGCCCGGCTGTCGGAGCTCAATCTTTCGCTTTATCGAATGTTCCTGCAGCCATTCGTGCAGGCGCTCGCCAACCAGCCGGCCGCGGATCTGGCCTCGGCCTTGAACCCGTTGCGGCTCAGCTACACGGTCTTCGCCGACCGGAACCCGTGGATGAGATCGGTGCCGACCCTGGCCGCCGGCGTCGCGGCGATGCGCCGGCCGGCCGCGGCGGACAATCCGTTCCTGGCCCTTCAGGCGCAGATCTCGGACCAGATCACCGCTTCCCTCGATGCTTACCGCGACGCCCGAGACCGTCAGCAGGAACAGATGTTCTTCGCCTTCTACGGATCGCCGCTGGTCCAGGCCTTGCTGGGCGTCGACCGGGGCGCTCCGGCGCGCCCCCTTCCCGGTCCGTCGCCGGAAGAGCTGGCGGCCCGGCCGGCCCGGTCGGAACTCTACGCTTCGATGCTGGAGACCGGTGGGTTCGACGAAGCGCTGACCCGGGCCGTGCTCTATGTCATGGCCGCCGATGGGAGGCTCGATCAGCGCTGCGCCCTCGCCTTGAACGCCGCCCGTCAGCAACTGATGGGGCTCTCGCTCGCCCGGTTCAAGCTTCTGGTGCGGGACCAGTTCTTCGTCTTGCAGCTCGAACCGGAGCGCGCGCCGGCGGCATTGGCGGGGCTGGTCCCCGAGGCCGAGGCGCGCCGGGAGTTGCTGAACCAGGTGCGCGCGATCACCGGCGCGGGTGACCCTCCGACCACGGCAGAGCGCGAACGTCTGGCGCGGTTGGCACAGCTGCTGGAGGCGCCGGCGCCGAAACTTCCCGCGCGCGCGAAACCCGGCCGGACCGGCGCCGCCTCGACGATCGCGCCGCCCGGCCCCGTCTTGCACTGAAGCAGTGCCCGTTCGCTCGAACCGACGCCGATGTCATCGAAGCCCGAGACGAGATTGCTTTCGGCTGGCGCCGATAGCGTCCGAGGAGACCGTCATGACCACACTCAGCGGCAAAAAGGGACTGATTGTCGGCATCGCCAACGAGCACAGCCTCGCCTATGGCTGCGCCCGCCACTTTCGGGCCGCCGGCGCCGAACTGCCCCTGACTTATCTCAACGCCAAGGCCGAGCCCTACGTCCGCCCGCTGGCGGCAGACTTGGGGAGCGATCTCGTTTTGCCGTGCGACGTCGCGGTGTCGGGTCAGCTGGAAGCCGTGTTCGAGCGGATCGCGCAGGATTGGGGCCGCCTCGATTTCGTCCAGCACTCGATTGCCTATGCGCCCAAGCAGGATCTGCAGGGGCGGATCACGGATTGCTCGGCCGAGGGCTTCGCGCTCGCCATGCAGGTCTCGGTGCATTCGTTCCTGCAGATGGCGAAACTCAGCGAGAAGCTCATGGATGGCGGCGGTTGCCTGCTGGCGATGAGCTATTACGGCGCCGAAAAAGCAATCGTGAACTACAACGTGATGGGTCCGGTCAAGGCCGCGCTGGAAGCCGCGGTCCGCTATATGGCGCTCGAGCTGGGGCCAGCGGGGATCCGGGTCAACGCCTTGTCGCCGGGTCCGGTGAAGACCCGGGCGGCTTCCGGGATCGACCATTTCGACGCGTTGCTGGAACGGGCCGTACGCGAAGCCCCGGAACACCGGCTGGTCACGCTCGACGATGTCGGCGCCTACGCCGCCTTCCTGGTCAGCGACGCGGCCAAGGCGATCACCGGCAACATCGCCTATGTCGATGCCGGCTATCACGTCGTGGCGTGAAGGAGAACCCGTGATGGCCCCGCACGACGCCGCTTCCAGCGCAGGCCTCACCAAACCGGGATCGAAGCCCGATCCCGATGACTCCCTGAAATCCCTGTCCATGCCCGACTTGCAGGCGAGACTGGGATCCTCACCGGACGGCCTCACCCAAACCGAGGCCCAGAAGCGGTTGGCCCGATACGGTCCCAACGAAATCCAAGAGAAAAAGCCAAACGAAGTGCTGAAATTCCTCGGCTACTTCTGGGGTCCGATCCCATGGATGATCGAAGCGGCCGTGATCCTCTCGGCGGTGGCGCGGCATTGGCCGGATTTCGGGATCATCCTGGTTCTCCTCGTCGCCAACGCCGTTGTCGGGTTCTGGGAAGAACACCAGGCGGGTAACGCGATTGCCGCGCTCAAGGCGAAGCTCGCGATCAAGGCTCGAGTCAAGCGCGACGGCAAGTGGCTCACTCCGCAGGCGCGCGATCTGGTGCCGGGCGACATCATCCGTGTCGGCTTCGGCGATATCGTTCCAGCCGATGCGCGGCTGCTGGCGGGCGACCCGATCGACGTGGATCAATCGGCGCTCACCGGCGAATCGTTGCCGGCCACGCGCGGACCGGGCGAGCCCGTCTTCTCCGGATCGATCGTACGCCAGGGGGAGATCAGTGCGCTGGTCTATGCCACCGGGGCGAAAACCTATTTCGGCCGGACCGCGGAACTGGTTCAGGGCGCCCACACCGTCAGCCATTTTCAACGCGCCGTGCTGAAGATCGGCAATTACCTGATCATCCTCGCCGTGTCGCTGGTGGGGATCATCCTGGCGGTCGCCCTCTTCCGCGGCGATCCGATCCTCACGACTTTGCAATTCGCCTTGGTTCTCACCGTGGCTGCGATCCCCGTGGCGATGCCCACGGTGCTCTCGGTCACCATGGCGGTCGGTGCGCGCCTCCTCGCCAAGAACGAGGCGATCGTCACCCGGCTCTCCGCCATCGAGGAACTCGCCGGCGTCGACATACTGTGCTCGGACAAGACCGGCACGCTGACCCAGAACAAATTGACGCTGGGCGATCCATTCAGCGTCGCCGGCATCCCGGCTGCGGAGGTCATCCTGACCGCCGCGCTGGCGTCGCGATCGGACGACAAAGACACGATCGACCTCGCCGTGTTGGCCGGCCTGGAGAGCGATCGGGCCTTGAAGGGTTACCAGCTGCTCCACTTCCAGCCGTTCGACCCGGTCCACAAGCGCACCGAAGCAACGGTGAGGGGCGCGGACGGCAAGGAATTCAAGGTCGCCAAAGGCGCGCCGCAAGTGATCCTCGAACTGTCGGCCGAGGCGGGAGCGGATAAGTCCGCCGTCGACGAGGCGGTCCATGATTTCGCGGTGAGAGGATTTCGGTCCCTCGGTGTGGCGCGGGCCGGAGATGACGGCAACTGGCATTTTCTGGGCGTTTTGCCGCTGTTCGATCCGCCCCGCGACGACGCCGAGGCAACCATTGCGACCGCTCGAAAAATGGGGGTCGGCATCAAGATGGTGACCGGCGATGCGCTGGCCATCGCCCAGGAAACTGCCAAGAAACTCGGCATGGGCACGAACATCCTCGACGCCAGCGGCTTCGGCGACGCGAATCGTCACGAGACGGTGGCGCTCGCGGCGTCGATCGAGAAGGCAGACGGCTTCGCCCAGGTCTTCCCCGAACACAAGTTCCACATCGTCGATGTCCTCCAGCAAGGCGGCCATATCGTCGGCATGACCGGCGACGGGGTGAACGACGCGCCGGCACTGAAGCAGGCCGATTGCGGTATCGCCGTATCCGATGCGACCGACGCGGCTCGCGCGGCCGCGGATATCGTGCTCATGACACCCGGCCTGTCGGTCATCATCGATGCGATCAAGGAAAGTCGAAAGATTTTCCAGCGAATGAACAGCTACGCCATCTACCGTATCGCCGAGACGCTGCGCGTGCTGCTGTTCCTGACGCTCTCAATCCTGATCTTCAATTTCTACCCGCTGACGGCGGTGATGATCGTGATGCTCGCCTTGCTCAACGACGGCGCCATCCTGTCTATCGCCTATGACAATGTCCGCTACAAGAACGAGCCCGAGGCCTGGAACATGCGCCTCGTCCTGGGGATCGCCACGCTGCTCGGCGCCGTCGGTCCGATCGCAGCGTTCGGCCTGTTCTATCTCGGCGACCGGGTCGTTCATGTCGACCGTCCGCATCTCCAGACGCTGATGTACTTGATGCTGTCCGTCGCCGGCCATTTGACGATCTTCCAGACCCGTACGCGCGGCCCGTTCTGGTCCATCCGTCCGGCGCGCATCCTGTGGATCGCCGTGGTGGGCACCCAGGCGCTGGCAACGCTGATTGCCGTCTACGGGGTGTTCATGACGCCGCTGGGCTGGGGCTGGGCGGCTTTCGTCTGGGCCTACGCTCTTGTCTGGTTCCTCGTCACCGATCGCGTCAAGCTGCTCGGATATCGGCTTCTCGATCCGCCGGCGAGCGGTGCCGAGCCGCGACAGGCGGCGATCCCGGGGGCGATCGGGGTCGCGCCCGGCTGAGCAATCGAGGCAGCGCCTCCGTCTCGCGGGATGCTCGCGCTGATTCCTTCCGGGTTCGCTCCGCGCCGGGAACGACGCCCGAGCTCATGACCCCGTTGCCGCTGCCGCCGGCGCCGAATCGAGCACCTGGAAGACGCCGACGGCGCGCAGGACGGCCTGGCCGTTGGCCGAGACGATACCGCTGGAAAATGCGAGCTTTCGCCCGACCCGGTCGATTTGTGCCGAGGCCTGCAGCCAATCGCCCAGCTTGGCCGAAGCCAGGTAGCTGAGGCCGAGATCGACCGTGACGATGTTCATCCTCGGCGTTTGCGACCGCGCGATCACCCGACCCAACTCGACATCGGCGAGGAGCGCCAGCAGCGCACCATGGCAAAGGCCCCGGGCGTTCACGTGCCGGCCATCGACGAAGAGGCCGATTTGGTAGTCGCCGTCGAGCTTCTCGTAAATCGGCCCGACCGTATCGAGATAGGCGCTGGTTCGGCCGGAGGGCTCGAAGCCGGCGGGAATGTCGCTGGGTGACGCCATGAGTGATCCTCCATCAATTCCGTGCCGAACCCATGAGACTGCGCGGCCGGGCGAGCGGCAACCGGACCCCGATCGCAAGGCGGCCCGATGCGGCGGCTCGCTCGCTCGGGGGCCGGCTTCCAGAATCTCGGAGAGATCGTATCCGGGCGTCTCGTCGCGCGGATAGTTCTTGTTGACCTCGCGGATCGATCGGTCCTTCGAGAGATCCGCCGTGCAGCGCGCAGCGTGCGGGTATTCGTGCTCGAACATCCGAGTATAGTGGGCATGGAGCAGGCCTCTCAGCCGGCCGCCGATCGATGGTGCTCAGGGCACCAGCACGGCAGCGCCTTCGAATCGGCCGGCACGCAAATCCTCGAGTGCCTGATTGGCTCGATCGAGCGGATAGCGGTTCGTCCTCGTGACGATGCCCATCTGCGGTGCGACGCGCAGAAAATCCTCCCCGTCCCGGCGGGTGAGATTGGCGACCGAGACGAGTTGGCGCTCTTCCCAGAGCAGCCGATAGGGGAAGCTCGGAATATCGCTCATATGGATGCCGGCGCAGACGACCCGGCCACCCTTGCGGACCGCCTTCAGCGCCTGCGGGACCAGCGCCCCGACCGGGGCGAAGATGATCGCGGCGTCGAGCGGCTCCGGCGGGATGTCCTCGGCATCGCCGGCCCACACCGCCCCGAGCCCGCGGGCGAATTCCCGGCTGGCGACATCGCCGGAACGGGTGAAGGCGAAGACCCGCCGCTTCTGGAACCGCGCCACCTGGGCCACGATATGAGCCGCGGCACCGAACCCGTAGAGGCCCAGGGTCCGGCCCTCGCCGGCGATGACCAGGGAGCGCCAGCCGATGAGGCCGGCGCAGAGCAGCGGCGCCAGGGCCACATCGTCGCCCGCCTCGCCCAGCGGAAAGGCGAAGCGCTCGTCGGCGATCACCGCGGTGGCGAAGCCGCCGTCGCGCGTATAGCCGGTGAAGAGCGGACGATCGCAGAGATTTTCACGGCCACCGGCGCAATAGGGGCAGTGGCCGCAGCTGTATCCCAGCCACGGAACGCCGACGCGCTCGCCCAGTTGCCGACCCGCGACTCCGGCTCCGATCGCATCGATCCGGCCGACGACCTCGTGGCCGGGAATGATCGGCAGTTTCGAGTCGGGCAGTTCGCCGTCGACCACATGCAAATCCGTCCGGCAGACACCGCAGGCCGTAACCGCCACTCGAATCTCGCCCGGGCCGGGTTGCCGGTCGGGCAGATCCGTCCAGACGAGCGGGGTGCCGGGTTGGTTCGAGATCATTGCGTGCATCGGGCTCTGCCGATCAGTGGGAAACGAGCGCACAGTGATCGGCGCGCAGGAGCAGGTCGCGGGTGACGCCGCCCAACACCCATTCGCGCAGGCGGCCATGGCCATAGGCGCCGGCGACGACGAGACCGGCGTCCTCGGTCCGGACGATGGTGTCGAACTGCTCGACATCGTCGCCGGACGAGGGCGAGACCAGCGGTTCGGCCGCGACTCCGTGCCGACCGAGCCAGGCGACGACGTCGCGCAGCCGCCTTTCGGCCGCCGCCATCTGGTCGCGCGGCGCAATTTCGACGACCGTGACGTGCCCCGATCTCTTCAGGAGCGGAAGAGCGTCCGCAGCGGCACGGCGGGCTTCGCGCGCCTCCTTCCAGCCGAGTACGACATGGCCGAGATCGAGTTCGTCTCGCGCCGTGGGCACGATCAGAACCGGGCGCCCGACCTTCATGACCAGATCGCCGATATTCACATGGCGCGAACCATCGAACAGCGAGGCCGTCCGATCGACCTTGGTGAGGAAAAGATCCGCCGCACGCGCCTCTTCCGCCAGATAGTCGTAAAGCGCGGTCAAGGTCATGGCCGACCGCCATTCGAGCTCGGCCGCACAGGTCTGGAGCGCGCTGCGGAATTCGAGTTCGGCCCCGCGGATTTCTTTCTCGATTTCCTCGAGATTCTGCTGGACGACTTCGGCGCCGACATAGCCGTCGCCGAGCCCGAATTGGAGCAATTGGCAGGTCGCGATGCCGATCACTTTCGCCTTGAAGCGCTCTGCGAGATCGCCGGCGATCCGCAGCAGCCCCGTATTCGAATCGCCGAGTTCGAGATGCACCATCACCGTTGCATAAGTCATGATCGCCTTCCTCGGGAAAACGCTGGTCTCAAATCGGTATCGTTCGAGACTCCGGGTCGGGCCCGCCCCGCCGCTAGAGCCGGTTCCGTTCGGAATCCTCGAGCGACAGCCCGAGCGCCGAGACGCCCTCTTCCAGATAGTCGGCGAGAAGCGGGGTCCCGATCAGATAATCCGCCTCCGATCCGGTCCGCACCCGGCGCGCCTCAGCCCGGGCGGCCGGCCATTCCGCGCGGCTGAAATCGCCGCGTCCGACCCAGATCAGAGCGAGAAGTTCTTCCTGCTCGTCGATATCGAGCCCTTCGATCGCCCCGCGCAGTTCCTCGAGGGTCGGATTGTCGGGCGTATCCAAAAGAATTTCACGCTCGTCGTCGTCGGCCGGATTGGAGCCGTCCTCGTCCTCGTCGGATGGCACTTCGGCATCGAATTCCCGCGCCTTTTCGACGATGTAGGCGAGGGTCGCGAGTGGAATTGTCAGCATGATCGGTTCGCCTCGCTGGTTGTGAGAAATGGCGCGGTTCGACAGGCGGCATCGCCGAGGTCGGATTCCGAAAGCCGGCCGATATCGCCTCGATGTTCGTGAACGCTTCACGGCCCGGGTGCGCCCACCCCAACCGTAGCCCCGGTTCACTGAAGAGAGTACGACCGGATCCGGTCACGCTCATTGACATGGATCAAGGGCCGACGGCATTCGAGACTCGGCCGGGAGGAGCCCATCGGGCCCGAGCGAGGCGGCCGCACGCCTGCTGACGATGGAAGTCGGCCGGGCACTGGACAGCGGCACCCGAGTCCTGTGGCACGAGCCCGGCGAGGGCCGTGATCCAGGCTCAGGGCTTCGCCAAGTTCCTTATATAGATCACCAAGCTCAGCCGCTGTTCCGGGCTGAAATAGAAAGGCTGCATTTTCGAGTGCGGCGCTTCCTTCAACACCGCTTCGATCCTCGCCTCCGGATAGTTTTTCCGGTCTTTGCCGATGGCGACCAGACTGGGCGCCTGGGGATTTCCCGGGTACCTGGCTTCGACGCCGGGAGCGACCTCGTGGCAGTTCTGGCAATAGCGGCTGATCAGGATCGGCCCCTCGTCGCCGCCGGCCCAGCCTGCGCTCGGGATCGAGCCCAGCATGGCCACGGCGAGGGCCACGGCCGGATAGCGACGCTTGGAAACCATGGTACCTCCTCGCTCTCATGACGATTTCGGCAGAAGGAACGAACCTCCGATCGCGGAAGGGAGGCTCCAGCATTCCCCTCTGGTCTAGATAGAGGGTGGATCGGCAGCGATCAAGAACCGCGGCCGAAGACGCTGCCGCCGATCGGGCCGCTCACTGCGCGTTCAGATCGGCGCGCAACCGGCTCAAGAGCCGCATCCGGGCCTGATCGCCGGGCGCGCGCCGCAAGATCTCGGCCAGTTCCAGGAGAAATCCCGATTGGGCGTTGTGCCAATCGGCCTCGGCCAGCTGGGGGTCGGGGATGCGGGCGGTGCCGCGGTCGAGGATTGCCGGAACGGCTCGGTCGAGCGTCAGGACACTGCCCAAGCTCGGCCGGAGGATGGGCGGGCGCAGGAGGCCCGGCTCGGCCGCCAGACGTGCGGCCAGCGCCGCCGTCGCCGCGGGTTCGCCGTGAGTGAGCAGAATACCGTTGGCGACGGGCTGACACCCCGTGATCCAGGCGAGCAGCGCGGCCTGATCGGCGTGGGGAGAATAGAGATCGATGTCGCGGATCCGCGCGCGGACGCGGACCTCCTGGCCCAGGATGCGGACGGCGCGGGCGCCGCCGACCAGCAGCCGGCCGAGTGTTCCGGGCGCCTGATGGCCGACCATGAGGATCGTGCTCTCCGCCCGCCAGAGATTGGCCATCAGATGGTGCCGGATCGGGCCGCTGTCGCACATCCCGCCGGCCGCCAGGATGATGCTGCCGGCTGCGATGGTGTCGAGCCGCCTCGACTCGTCCGCCGTTGCGACGAAGCGGATGTTCGGGCCGTCGAACATGAAGCGAGCGGCGGCGTTCTCGTCCGGTTCACCGGCTTGCCGGCCGAAGACCTCGCTCGCACGGCGGGCCTGCGGGGAATCCAGGAAGATCGGCGAATCGCCGAACCTGCCTTCCCGGTTCAGAAGTCCCAGATCGAACAACAGCTCCCGACTCCGCTCGGAGGCGAAGGCGGGGATGACGAGATTGCCGCCGCGGCCGAGCGCCTCCAGCACCTCGGCGGCGAGCCGTTCGCGCCGTTCGGCTGCCGTCACGGGCTCGCGCAGGCGATCGCCGCGGGTCGATTCGACGACGAGATAGTCGAGGCCTTGCAGGCCGCGAGGGCCGGCATCGGCCTCGGCGCCGACATCGCCCGAAAAAAGGAGATGGACGGCACCGCCCCCGCTTCCGATCCGCAGCTCGATCGAGGCGGACCCCGGGTTGCGGCCCTCCGTCCAGTAGCGGGCCTCGATTCCGGCCATCGGCTCGAACCAGGCATCGACCGGCACCGGCGAGATCCGCTCCAGCGCGTCGTCGGCCGCCGCCTCGCCATAGATCGGCCGGACCGGATCCAGGCCGCGGCGGCACCGTCGCCGATTCAGCTGCCCGACTTCGAGTTCCTGGATCCGAGCGGCGTTCGGCAGCACGAAACTCAGCAGGTCGCGCATGGGTTCGGTCGCGTGAATGCAGCCGCCATAGCCATTCTGCACCAGTTTCGGCAGCAGCCCGCTGTGGTCGATGCCGGCATGGCTCAGCAACACCGCGCCGATCTCGGCCGGATCGAAGGGGAAGTCCTGGTAATTCAGCGCCTTCAAGGATTTCGTCCCTTGGAACGAGCCGCAATCGACGAGCAGCCTGCCCCCTGCATGCTCCACCAGACAGCAGGATCCGGTGACGGTTCCGGCCCCGCCCAGAAAGCTCAAACGGGGTTTCATGGCGGCGTAGTTTCGTGCAGGCCGGCGACAATCCAGGCTGACTTGGTTTCGGTCGGCAGATCCATCGGGGGTTTCCTCCTGACGCCAATCTCCGCGAGGCTGGCCCTGGGGTCCATGATCCAGATCAATCGCGCGGACGGTCCCGCTCATCCGCCCGGCGGATCGCACCGGAAGGTCCGCGTGCGATCGTCATAGGTGAAGAGCTCGGCGTAGCGGCCCCAGCCGATCGCCGTGCGCAAGGTCGTCTCGGCGTCGCTCCGGTTCAGATGGTCCTGCAGTTCGAGCTCGAATCGTCCGCGCGGAGCCGCATGACCCTCGCGCTCGTCGAGCACTTGGCGAATATGGGCGGCGAGCGGCACGAAGCAGAGCAGATGCTCCTTGAACAGACGCTTGCGGCCTTCCGGATCGCTCTGTGCGAAGACTCGCCCGGACGCGGTGAGCTTGATCGCGCCGGCTGCGACTTCCCCGAATTCGAGCAGATGGAGTGCTGCCGCGATGGCGAAGATGTCGTTCATCGCCAGTGCCAGCGGGCCCGCGATCTTGGCCAGTTCGGCATGGCCGTCATAGGGTGCCGCGGCCAGGGCTTCGGCGAAATCGCCGAGCCTCGAAGCCGAAACCGGCGGCAGATGCTGGACCAGTCCGCCCTGCAAGCCGGCATGCTTGCCCGTCGCTTCGGTGATCCGCGAGGTCAGGATGGCATAGATTTCGTCGACGATCCCATGGAAGGCGGCATCGAGCCGGTTGCGCGGCTGGGCGAGCGGCACCTTGATTTCCGCCGCGATATGACCGGGATTGGGCGCCAGGACCAGGATCCGGTCGCACATCAGCACCGCCTCCTCGATATTGTGCGTGACCATCAGCACGCCCTTGGTCGGCAGCGTCCCGCCGGTCCAGAGATCGAGGAAATCGGTGCGCAGAGTCTCGGCGGTGAGCACGTCCAGGGCCGAGAACGGCTCGTCCATCAGCAAGAGCTTCGGCTCGCTGACGATCGCCCGGGCAAATCCGACGCGCTGGCGCATCCCGCCGGAGAGCTCGCGCGGATATGCCGATTGGAAGCCGTCGAGACCGATGAGGTCGATTGCCCGATTCGCCCGGCGCCGAGCTTCGTCGAGCTTCAAGCCCAGGGCATCGAGCCCGAGCACGACATTCTGCAGGACCGTGAGCCAGGGATAGAGCGCGAAGGTCTGAAACACCACCGAGATGCCGAGCGCCGGACCCCCGAGCGGCGCCCCGCCATAGATCACCTCGCCGGCGGTCGGCCTGATCAGCCCGCCGATGATCCGCAGCAGAGTCGACTTGCCCGAACCCGAACGGCCGAGCAGCCCGAGGATCTCGCCCTCCGCGATCGTGATATCGATGTCTTCGACGATCGGCAGGGGCTCGCCCGACGGCTTGGCGAAGGCCATGGCGATCTTGCGCAGTTCGATGACGGGGGCGGGTTTGGGGTCGGTCATGGCATCCCTCAATCGAGCCGCGCCCGACGCTCGGCGAAGACATAGAGCGGTCGCCACAACAGCCGGTTCATGGCGATGACCAGCATCGACATGACGGCGACGCCGAGAGCGATCCGCGGATAATCGCCTTCCTCGGTCATCCGGGCGATATAGGCGCCGAGCCCGCCGGCGCTGAGCTTGGTCGGGCCCCAGCTCACCGCCTCCGACACGATGCTGGCATTCCAGGCGCCGCCGGCAGCGGTGATGGCGCCGGTCACATAATAGGGAAAAATTCCGGGCAGCATGACTTGCGCCCACCAGCGCCGGGTGCTCACTCGGAAGATCGCCGCCGCTTCCCGCAGATCGCTCGGATAGGCGCTGGCGCCGGCGATGACGTTGAAGAGAATGTACCATTGCGTTCCCAGGATCATCAGCGGCGTCAGCCAGATCCCGGGCGAGAGCCGGAAGCCGACGATGAGATAGACGGCCACCGGAAACAGCAGATTGGCGGGAAATGCTGCCAGGAACTGGGCAACCGGCTGAACCGTCTGGGTGAGACGCGGCGAGAGGCCGACCAGGACCCCGATCGGAACCCAGATGAGCGAGGCGATCGCGACCAGGATCGCGACCCGGAACAGCGTCAGGAACCCGTTGCTCGCCGCCGTCGCCACGTCGCTCCAGGCGAGCACGGCGCTCGCGGACTGGACGAGCGCCCAGGCGACATAGGCGAGACCGGCGGCGAGCAGCCCGTACCAGACCAGATCGACGATTCGGCCCGGCGGGGCGAAACGGACCACCACATCGAGCCCGGGCACCAGCAGCCGCGCCCGCGCGGCATGGGTCGCAGCCCGGGCGACCGGCCGGCCGAGGCGGGCCAGCAGCCGGCTGCGCCGAAAGAGATCGAGGACCCAGCTGTGCGCAGCCAGCTGGGCGCCGGTCTGCTCGACCCGAAACTTCTCGGCCCAGGCGACCAGCGGCCGAAACAGGAGCTGGTCATAGAGCAGGATGGCGACGGTCATGGCCGCGATCGCCCAGCCGACGGCGCCGAGATCGCGCTGTTCGATCGCGCGCGCGACATAGGATCCCACGCCGGGAAGGGAAATCTGCACGTCGCCGACCGAGATCGCCTCCGACGCGACCACGAAGAACCAGCCGCCCGACATCGACATCATCATGTTCCAGATGAGGCCGGGCATGGCGAAGGGAACTTCGAGCCGCCAGAAGCGCTGCCAGGGCGAGGCCCGGAAGCTGCGGCTGGCCTCGTCGAGATCGGTCGGGACCATGCGCAGCGACTGGTAGAAGCTGAAGGCCATGTTCCAGGCTTGGCTGGTGAAGATCGCGAAAATCGTAGCCAGTTCCGGGCCCAGCTGGTTGCCGGGAAAGAGCGAGACGAAGAACACGACCGTGAAGGAGAGATAGCCCAGGATCGGGACCGATTGCAGCACGTCCAGGACCGGAATCAGGACCATCTCGGCGTGCCGGCTCTTGGCGGCGAGCGTGGCATAGGTGAAGGTGAACAGGAGCGACGCGGCCATGGCCGCCAGCATCCGCATCACGGTGCGCAGCGTGTAGAACGGCAGCGCCCAGGGCGAGAGCGAGATCGCCGGCTGATCCGCGGCCACGAAGGGACCGACCATCTGGTGCGCCCCGATCCCGAACAGGATCAGGGAGCCGAGTACCAGCAGGATCGCGGCCCCGTCCCGCCACCCCGGGCCCCGCCGGTATCGGATCCCGCTCCCCAGCCCCTCGGCGTGCTGCACCACGGAATTCTCCTCGTGCTTCGGCTTCGGGCGGGCAACAGGGATCGATCACCGGCTGGTAAGCCCTCAGGTTTACTGGTGACGCTTGCCGGCGGAAACCGATCCGGGCTCGAGGGCGGATCCGATCCAGGCCACGGGCGCATCGCACAGGACGTAGCAGTTCCGCCCGGCGCGCTTGGCCGCGTACATGCGTCGATCGGCGAGATCGATCAAGGTGTCGACTGCGGCCGCTACGTCGATCTTTCGCTCGGCCCCGCCGATGCTGGCGGTCAGCACCCGACCGTCCGGGAGCGTGCCGATACCGTCGACGGCCAATTTCCGGAGCTTGGCCTCGGCATCGGCCATCTCCGTGCCGGGCAAGGCGACCAGGAATTCCTCGCCGCCCCAGCGCAGCAGAATATCCTGTTGCCGAAAGGCACGCCGCAGAGTGGCACCGACTTCGCGCAAGACGGCGTCCCCGGCCTCGTGCCCGAAGCTGTCGTTCACCGCTTTGAAATTATCGAGATCGATGAAGAACAGGGCCAAAGGCGTGCCTGTCCGCATCGAGAGCGCGAATTGCTGCTCCAGCAGTTCGGCACCGACGCCGCGGACCAGAAGGCCGGTGAGACCATCGCGGATCGCATGCTCGGTGAGCGACAGCAGCAAGCGTAATTGACTGATGGCGGCGAGCCCGGCGATGCCCAGGATCAACCCCGTTCGCCAAATTGCCGCTGCGAGAGAATGATGGTCGGCGAGCCCCGGCCAGATCGCGGCGGCAGCGGCCATGGCCAGGACCGGCAGGCAGCCGAGTGCTGCCGACTCCAGTGCAGCGAGCGGAAAGATACTCAATCCGGCAGCCACGATGCAGGGCAGGTAGGCGAAGACGGCGAGCCCGGACGCCGCCGGCTCGCTCGGGTCGTTCTCGAGGAGAACCAGGGCGAAGAAGAAGAAGACCAGCGGGACGGCGATGAGCGATGCCAGGGCGCGCTGCGCCGCAGAACTCGACTCGGCCGCGAAGGGGGTGGCGGCCAGGAGCGCGAATACGGCACTCGTGACGACGCGGCCGGCTGCCAGCCTGATCCACAGCGATCGGGGAAAGCTCGTCGCATCGACGACGATCCAAGCCAGGGTCAGGATGGCGAAGACGGCGGCGACCTGGCGGACCCGGGCGATGATCAGCCGGCTGCGCACGGCGCTCACGGCTGGCGGGTAATGCCCGACACCGGCGAGATCGCGAAACTCCGCGCGGCTCGGCAGCAGCAAGCCCGGCAGCCCGCGCAAGGTGTCGCCGTAGAAGGCGGCCAGCGAGATCACCCGACGACCTCCCGGCTCGCTCGCCGCCGGACGCTCGATCGGCCCCGACGACGATCATGCCCGGCTCCGGGAGCGTGGTCCTCGGCCTCGAGCCGGGTCGAGGTCATGGCCGGGTTTCGCCGTCGCACCCAGCCTCCGCCTCCCCGCCCGAAGCGGTCCAGCCTTGCAAGATCCGGAGATAATTGCCGCGGTCGAAGGCCGTCGGGTCGTCGATCCGCCGCTGGCTCATCAAGCCGCGGATCTCGGCGACGGAAGCAAACCCGCGGGCTTCCAGCCAGCGCTCGAGCCCGGCGCGCAAGACCCCGATATGGCCGATGCCCCGGCGCAGCAGGGAAGAGGTGGTCATTACCGTGTCGGCACCGACGAGGAGGTATTTGATCACTTCGTCGGCGCTGTCGACACCGGTGCTCGCGGCGAGCGAGCCCTTGACCCTTCCTGCGAGCCGGCCCAGCCACAAAAGCGGCAACCGGATTTCCTGCGGCGAACTCAGGGCCAGATCGCGTTCGAGCCGAAGCGTCCGCAGATCGATATCCGGCTGATAGAAGCGATTGAACAGGACGAACCCGTCGGCGCCCGCCTCGTCGAGCTGGCCGATGAAGTGGCCGGGCGCACTGAAGTAGGGTCCGAGCTTGACGGCGACCGGAATGCGCACCGCGGCTTTGACGCGGCGGAAGATCTCCAGGTAGCGCCGCTCGACCGCTCCGCCCTCGATCGAGAGATCGGCTGGGATGAAATAGATATTGAGTTCGATCGCGTGCGCCCCAGCCTGTTCCGCGAGCGTCGCGAACTTCGTCCAGCCGGCATCGGTGGTCCCGTTCAAGCTGGCGATGATCGGGATCTCGACCGTCTCTCGCGCCCGCCGAACGATCTCCAGATAGCGCTCGGGACCAGCCCGGTAGGCCGCCTCCGGAGGGAAATAGGCGCTGGCGCGGGCGAAATCTTCGGCACCGGCGACGGTGAAACCGCCGCTCCCGACCGCGTCGAGCGCGATCTGCTCCTCGAAAATCGAAGGCAAAACGATCGCCCCCGCTCCCTTGTCCTCGAGTTCGGCGATGTTCTCGAGCGCGAATCCGAGCGGCGAAGACGAGGCGATCAGCGGATTGGGGAGCGCGAGGCCCAGATATCGGCTCGTCAGATCCATGGCGGGTCTCCCGGTTCGAGGGTGCAATCAATGGAAGATGGCCTGCCGTGGGGGTCGGAACAATGATCCAGATCAAGCGCGGGGTCGTGTCGTCATCTCGAGGCGTCGGTCGCGCAACCCTCTCACCAGCGATCGACAGAGAGTAGGACACTCTCCAAAATGTCCGATCGTGCCAAAATGTCCGATCGTGGCCGCTCGGGCCGAAGAACGGGGTCAAGAATGACGATTTTCGTCCGATACCTGCTGAAATCGATTTTGGGCTTGGCAACCGCGGCCTTTGTCGTCGCCCTCCCGCTCCTGTACCTCGTTGCTTCCATCGGATCCATGCTGACGGGAGATTCTCCGGCCAAGTCCTTCGCCCTGGCGCTGGGTATTCCGGGACTGGCATTGTGCGGATTGTGGGCGATCGGCCTGACCGCCCTCCGCGCGATCGGTCGGAAATAGAGGGTTCTCGCCGATCCGATTCCACCGACGGTGCGGCAGGCGAGACCGGGCTCGTCGCCCGGCGCGTGGCCCTCGATCTGGCGGCGAAACCGGCCGAACATGATGTCGAATATTCGGCGCGAGCCAAAGCCGGCTGGCTTTCGTTCCTCCCCGGCCGGATCCTGCCGCCGCTCTTCTTCGTCGGGATGTGGATGTGGTTCCTGGGCTTCGCCGGCAAGGGCCACGGCTTCCGTGGTCTCGATGGCGGCCTCCTCGCGGTCGGCGAGAGCCGGGCCAGGCTCTCCGTCGAAACGGAAGGCAAAGTCGATTTCGAGGTGTCGCCGGCGTCGACGAGGCCGAGACGGAATTGCCCGAGATCGTCGATTTCCCGAAGCAGCCCGAAGCCTATGGCGGGCTGGGCGCGCATGTCGCGCGAGCCGTCCTCCTGGCCGGGGCGCCCGGCACGGGCGAGATGCTGCTGGCCCGCGCCGTGGCCGGTGCGGCGGGCGTGCCGTTCTATTCGACCAGCCGCTCGGAACTCGTCGAAATGTTCGTCGGCGTCGGGGCCGCCCGGGTCCGCGATCTGTTCGAAGCGGCGTGCCGCTCGGCCCCCTGCAACATCTTCATCGACGTCTCGACCAGGGCCGCCCGGCAGGTGTTCGGAATTTCGGAAGCGAGCTACTGGTCAGGCGCACGCCCGGGCGCCAAGGCCGCCTCGCTCACGCCGCGCGAGGAGCGCCGGCGGGATGCGGGTGCCGCGGCGGAGGCTCTCGGCGAGTTCGGCCATCGCCCCTACGGTCGCAATGGGCCGAATCCGGAGTAACGGGTATCAGGTGGCGACTTCGAACAGCAGCGGTACACGAAACCGTCGGAACATTTCTGAAATCTCTCGAGTGTTTCCGAAACCTCGGTATCTTGAAAGTCCCCGCCGACCATGGCAACCTCTTTGTGTCGGCAGGCAATCCCGCGAAACCAGAGTGTCGTAACTGCTCACCCCCTCTGGATCTGTGAAAGTCGAGGGCTATCCGTACGATACGCTCAACTCGCGGCGTGTTGGCGCCGCCCGGAAGAGGAAGGATATGAACGGGCTCTCATAATGTACTTGCAGAAATCGGCGAGATCCTTCCTAAATTGAGCCGGATTACGCCGAAGTCCGGAAGATTTTACTTGAAAATACTTCACAGACTGTTCTTCGGATAACATTATTATTTTCAAATGACATAGATGCTTTGATAGGAGTGAGCGTATACTAAATATCAACTGGGAAACCCCGGTGGTGAGCGTCAAGACTAATCCACGCTCCTAAATAGTTTTCCCGCTCCGGATCCGTGGCAGAGAACGGTAACCTAAATTCCCGGCTGTTATTCTGTTCGTTTCAGGTTTGCGTTCGTTCATGAATAGTCTGTGGGCCAAACGATGTCGAAGACTTAGACTGTTCCGGTACCGACGTCCGTCGTTACTCTCAATCTTAGATTATGGAGAGCCATCTTGTTCACTATCCAGATGATATTTCGCTCAATGGCGACCCTCGCCACTGCTGCAGCACTCATGCTGTGCTTCGCCTCCGAAGTCGAAGCCGAGGTCGTCCGGAACATCGTCATCGTTCATGGTGCCTTTGCCGACGGATCGGGCTGGGAGACCGTCTCCGACCTCCTTCGCCTCGATGGTTACAATGTTCAGGTCGTCCAACCGCCGCTGACCAGCCTCGACGAAGATGTCGCAGCGACGCAACGGGTCATCGATGCGATGCCGGGCCCGTCGATCTTGGTGGGGCACAGCTATGGCGGGGTGGTCACCACCGAAGCCGGCACCGACCCGAATGTGGTCGGTCTCGTGTACATCGCCGCATTCATCCCGGATACTGGTGAGAGTGCCCTGACCCTGGCGACAGAAACCCCAGCCGCTGCCATCGGCGACATCGAGGTGACTGCGGATGGACTGTTTCTCCTGTTCAACGAGGCGAACTTTCCCGCGGATTTTGCAGGCGACGTACCGGTCGTCCACTCACAGTTCATGGCTCGGTCGCAAGTCCTCCTGTCGCTCGCGGCCTTCGAAGCGCCGGTCACCGTTCCCGCTTGGCGATCGAAGCCCAGCTGGGCGCTCGTCGCCAGCAACGACCGTGTCATCAACCCGGATCAAGAGCTTGCGCTGGCGGAGAGAGCAGGGAGCCGGATCATCGCGGTCCCGAGCAGCCACGTCGCCTATATATCTCATCCGATCGCGGTTGCCGGGCTGATCGAAGCGGCGTCTACGGGCTCGACCCCTTAGCAGCACGAGACTGGCGGTGGCGTCATGGCGAGATCGCCGGTTCCGCCGGCGATCTCGCCGACGCCTGCATCTCGACCACTCATGGCACCCGGGGTGCCACCTTCGTCGATTTCGCTATCGAGCGGGAACCGACTACGGCTGAGAGATCGGAGTCGGACGCCCTGCCGAGCGCGGCGAAGTTGCCGCGCTCGGTCCGTATCTCGAAGGCGATTGCACCAGGCTGAAAGCCGCTCGGCCGCCGCCCGTATCCGCCCGATCCTCCGGGAGCGGCGACGGGCCGACATCCGTTTTCGGAAATTGTCAAAAAACTTCGTCTCTTGCCAGGCCCTGCCCGGCGGTTGCCCGCCACGCCCAGAATTTCAATTTATTTCAATCTATTGAAACCGGTGGTCCGGGTTCGACGCGGATGCTGCGCCGACGGCGATTCAGCGTGACACCAGAAATCTCACGACGCTAACCTTTTCGAGTCGAGCATCGTTCTATAGGGATCCGATTATGACAGCGGACGGGATCAGGCCGCGAGGCTGGCGCTTCACCAACGGGACCCGGGTTTTCTGCCTCTATCCGGAACAGCGCAAATTCCTCGACGGGGACACTGAAATCGAGCTCGGGCAAAGGCCGTTCGATCTCCTCGTCTTCCTGGTCGAAAATGCCGGCCGGCTCGCCCGTCGCAGCGATATTCTGTCCCGCGTCTGGCACGCCCGCTCGGCCGCGGTCAGCACGGTCTCGACCCAGGTCTCGGTCGTCCGCGGCGCCATCGGCGATGATTGCATCGCGACGATCAACAGCAAGGGCTATCAATTCACCTTGCCGGTCGAACCGATCGCGGCCCTCTTGCCGCCGCCCCTGCCGGAGGCGCAGCTGATAACGCTTCCGCACTCGTCCGGGGGCGGCGTCGGCCGGGTCGCCGAGATCGAGCAACTGGAAGCACATTGCCGACAGCGCCGGCTGGTCACGATCGTCGGCGCGGGCGGCGTCGGCAAGACCTGGCTCGCCATCCAGCTCGGCTGGCGGCTGACCGGAGAATATCCCGACGGCGTGCATCTGGTCGAGCTCGGCCCCGTGAAAGAGTCTGTGGCGGTCGCCGGTACGGTCGCGCAGACTTTGGGGATCGCCTTGGGCGGGCGCGACGACCCGGCCCGTATCCTGGCGACCGTGATCGGCAAGCGGCGCATGCTGCTGATCTTCGACTCTTGTGAATACATGACCGGGCCGGTCCGCGAGCTGGTCAAGGGGCTGCTCGCGCAGGCACCGAACCTGTCGATTCTGGCAACCAGCCAGGAGATTCTACGCGTCCCCAAGGAAACGAATTTCCGTCTGGAGCCGCTGCCGCAGGCGGATGCCGTGTCGCTGTTCGTAGACTGCGTCCGGGCGGCCGATCATCTGTTCGAGTCGGATGAAGAGAATGACGCGATCGTCGCAGAAATCTGCCGCCGGCTCGACGGCATTCCCCTGGCGCTCGAAATGGCGGCGGCCCTGGTGTCGTCCCTGGGCATCGAAGGTGTGCGCGACGGCCTCGCGCAGCAGCGCTTCGCGATGCTCGACAGCTGGCCCAGGGTGACCGACGACGCGCGGCAACGGACGCTGTCGGCGATGCTCGATTGGAGCTGCGGGTTGCTCGACGAAGCGGATCGGCGTGTGTTTCGCCGGCTCGCCGGGTTCCGCGGCAGTTTCTCGGGCGACGCTGCGGTCGCGGCAGTCGGGGCCGACGGCGCCGGACCCTGGGCCGTCATGGCAAGTCTCGGTCGGCTGGTCGATAAATCCCTGCTGGTGTGCGAACGCGGTCCCCGCCGGCGCTACCGGATGCTCGAAACCATGGCGCTCCACGGCGCCGGGATGTTGGAGGAAAGCGGCGAGGCGGACATGATCGCCGAGCGCCTCGTGCGGTACTACATCGCGCTGTTCGAACGGGCCGAACTCGCTTGGGAGACGATGCCCGACAACGACTGGCTGGCCGTCAACAGACCCGAGATCGACAATATTCGGGCCGCACTCGATTGGGCGCTCGCGGCCCCGGCGCGCCGGCAAATCGCGATTGCGCTCGCCGGTTCCACCAGCCGCCTTTGGGAGCGCAGCGCATTGCTGGCAGAAGGCAGGAAATATCTCGATCGGTCCGTGGCACTGATCGACGACCACACGCCGCCGACCGATGCCGCGCGCGTCTTGCGCTATGCCGCGGCCCTGTGGCGCTCCACCGATCGGCGCCGCGCCGCCGAACTGATGAAGCGATCGACCGAGCTCTACCGAGCAGTCGGCGACATGTTGAGTTACGCTGCGGCGCTCGCCGGCCTCGGCGGCATCCGGCTCTATCTCGGGCACCGCGAAGAAGCCGCTGCGGCCCTGTCCGAGGCGAAGGGGCTGCTCGAGGGCAGCACTCGGATAAAATCCTTGTCCAATGTCGTCAACGATCTGGGCACCGTCGCGTTGATGGCGGGAGACCTTCCGGAAGCACGGCGCCACTATCTGATGGCCCGCGATCTGGCGCACGCATTGCGCGACGAATTGCGTGAGGGGCTGGGCCTCGTCAATCTCGGCGAAGTCGAATTTCAGATCGGCGCCATCGACCGCGCGATCGCCTTCGCCAAGGATGCCGTCCGCAGCCTGAGATCGAACAATCATCGTTCGTTTCAATTGTCGGCACTGGTCAATCTCGCCTCGTACCAGCTGATCGTCGGTGATCGCGTGGCGGCGAGAGGTTCTGCTCTGGAGGCGTTGCCGCTCGCTCGCGAGGAGGGTGGCCGCGGATTGCGCCTCTGCGTTCAGGTCTTCGCGCTGTTGGCCGCACATGACGGGCTTCATGCCGAGGCGGCACAGTTGGCGGGCTTCGTCGACGCCAGTTATGCCGCCTCGGGCGAAGTCCGAGAGCCGACCGAACAGCGAATCGACGCCGAACTCGCTACCATTCTGAAGTTGAATTGCCGTGCCGTCGACCTTCAGGTCTGGATCGAGGACGCGTCAGGGTGGAGCGAGGAGCGTATAGTCGAGTTGATCGAGAATAAAATTGTCGCTGTCTGACAATATTCATTGACAATTACGATTCGCAGTGCAATTCGTTTCATCCGATATCTTGTGAATCTCAGAAAGGTGGGTAAGAAATGCCAGTTATTGTTCCGCCGTCGTTTGATAACGTCCCGGCTATTGTGCGTGCGGCGACGCGATCGTCGGGTACTTCTATCGGTGTGCAGCACCGACAGGAGGATCGGCCGGGCAGTACTGTCCAACACCCGATCGTCATGCCGCCGGCGCCGCGGAACACAGCCGCACGGCCGGACCCCACCCAGCCCTTGAAATGAAGGCTGGCAAAAGCGCGTCGGAGCCGGCGGCCGGTCATGCCCGGAATTCTTCCCGGGCATGACGGCCGAGAGTGACCCGGACGGTTACTTCAACAGGGACGCCAGATTCGAGACCTCGATGGTGCCGAGGCCGGCGGCGGGGCTGAAGCCGTCGCGCGCGGTGAAGAACCAATTGTCGCCCGCCGCGATCGTGTGCAGTGCCGGGTTCGGCCCGAGTGTTGCCACCCCGGTTCGCGCCAGCGCGTAGAGCGGCACGTTCAGCAAGCCGAAGCGATGCCCGGCATTCTGGCCGAGGAGTGCCGTGACACCATTGAGCTGCGGTGCCACGAAACTGGTCCCGCCGAAACTGTCGAAGACGCCGAAGCCGACCACGCTCGACGTGTAGAACAGTTCGTAACCGGTCAGCGGGTCGGCGTTGTAGACGAAGTCCGGAACATTCCGCCCGGCGAAATTGGCCGGCAGGTTGAAGAAGTCCGTCGGCGGTGTCGTCGTCTCTTCGATCAGCGCCTGCCCGGGCAGGCTCCGCAACACGCCGGGCAGACCGACCTGATTCGCGGGTACCGGAAAGAAGACGCTGACACCGCCGCCGCCGCCGAGCGGGAACAGCCCGCCTCCGAACAGGATGTCGCAATTCGCCACATCCGGAAACCCGGCCGCCTGGCAGACCGGGCCCAGGTAATCTTCTGCCCAGACCCGTTCCTGCGGATTGGTGACCGACACTTTGGCGCCGGTCGAAATCGTGTAAGTCTGGGTCCCCGGCAGGGTCGTGCCGCCGGCCGCGGTGATCGCCGGATCGCTGGCCGGATAATCGACGGCGAGCGGGTTGCTGAAGCCGGGTCCGAAAATCTCAAAAGCATCGAAGGCGCCGGAATCACCGGCGGCAGCGAACAGGCTCTGGCCCTGCAAGGCGCCCAGCACCAGAATTTCGTGCATCGCCCGGAGCCCCGTCACCGTCTCGCCCGAAAACGGATCGGTAACTTCGTCACCGTTTTGTGCGCTGTCCTCGAATTCCCATGCGCCGAAGCTGGTCGAAATCGAATCGGCGATGTTGTCCTCGACCGCCTTGGCGAAGTCGTCGATGAAGGCTTGGTCGGTGTTCGGCGCCTCGTAGACGATGATGTCGGCCTGGGGCGCGATGCCGCCGGATTGCTCGACATCGAGCGTCGTTTCGTCGGAGCCGCTCGCGTCGCTGGGGGGACCCGCCCCGCCGTCGACCTCGACGATGGTAAAACGGTCGGGCTTGGTCACGAGGCCGAGCGATTGCCAATAGCGGGTGGCGTCGCTCTGGGTGAACGCGGCGAGAGTCACGATCGCGAGCGTGCGGCCGGCACCGGTGACGCCTCGAGCGTAGAGCGGCTCGACGTCGTAGAGCTTGGCGAAATCGGTCACCGTCAACTGGCCGAACGGCGTTCCCGTCGAGGCGGTGCCCACCGGCCCGGTGGCGGTGGCGTCGCTGCCGGGCAGCGCGTGCAGGTTCTTCGCCGTGAGCACCGGGGCGTCGCTGAGCCCGATGGTGCCTTGGACGGTCCCGGCGATCGAAGGCGGTACCACCGGCCTCACGACGGCGGCGTGGAAGGTGAAGCCCGCCGCGCGCCCCTTGGCCGGCACCGAGAATTGGTGCAACTCGGTCTGGAACACGCGTTGCATGGTCGCGACGGTGCCGGTGGCCTTCAGGGTTGTCGTGCTGGCGCGTTCGACCGAAAGGCCGGACAGGGTGAGGATTGCGATCGCCCGCCCGACCGCGGCCTCATCCGGGCCGTATTCTGCTCGAATTTGGGCCGGCGTCAGGAATTGATGGTACCGCGGATCGTCCGGCGTGGCGGTGCGGACCATCATCGCCTCGGCCCCGGCTGGATCGCGCAGAGCCAGCGGCAAGGTTACGGACATCATCTCCTCGCCACGGCCGAGGGCCACCAGCGGGCCCAGATCGGCAGTGCTGACCGACGAGGGGACAGGCTCGGCACCGGCCGACAAACCGGGGCAGAGGGGACACAGAATCAGGGCGGCTAGGCCGGTCTTCAACAGCGATATGGTCATCCGGAACTCCTCATTGGTCAAGATTACGGCGTCGGCAGTGCGGCTGGCGAAAACATCGACGTCACCCGATTGGACCAGGGGTCAATCGCTGCTCACCCTCGAGCCCGATTTCTCGAGTTCCAACCGATGTCGGGGCGATGCAGGTCAGTCTCTTGGGCACCCTCGCGCCCGGAAATCCTAGGAAACCCTACTGGCTTTTCCATATAATTTGTTGGCTCTTCTAATCACAATTTTTCCTATTGTTTGGCCTTTTCTTCTTTTATTTACCGATTCGGATAAGTTCGTTGACTTTCTGGGATTCTCCGAGCATCGGGTAAATCCCGATTCGTTCGAAAATTTTCGTCTATGGTGCGTGCACGCGTCCCCAGCTCCCAATTCCGGAGTGACATGGGCAGCATTGGGCCCTTCTCGGCCTCGGGGCCGATGTGGGAGCGTCGTCATTTTCCTCTTGACAAACAGGGAAAATTCCTACATACCTCCTACAGAACATCACAGCCGGGAGAGCTCCCCGCCCCGAACACCGTCCCGTTACGCCCGAGCGCCCCCAGAGTTTTCCCGATCCCCCAATCCGAGGTCCGTTTTACCGTCATGAGCACCGTCCACATCAGCCCCGCATCGGCCGACTCGGCCGCGCACGATCCCTCGGCGGATCGGACGGAGGGCTGTGTCCACGCGGGAGACGACGAGGCCGGGGTGCGGCATGAGCGGCACATGGCGATCCTGCAGGAACTGACCGCGATCGGCATGGACATCGCGCGGGCGGTCGG